>Ga0326511_10004003_pt1 | contig 11807 bp, 14 predicted proteins | sample 0_2496_0518_D_FD_203701 | JGI IMG/M metagenome (GOLD analysis project Ga0326511, IMG submission 203701) | Bovine rumen microbial communities from UC Davis, California, United States - 0_2496_0518 | ecosystem: Host-associated > Mammals > Digestive system > Stomach > Rumen | place: USA...
GAAGTTGTTTTGACTACAACAAATATACGATTCTTACTTTTGATAATGGAGACATCAGCAAATATAAAAACTGCTATGTTGATGTTTTTAGATTAGACTGATATACAAGATGGTGACTTATAGACATGACAGGGAGAAAGGATGCTATAAATGAAAAGATTTGAACTTGTAGTAATTTGGAATACAGGAGAAAAGGAAGTATATGAACATATGACAGAGGAAGAAGCCCAGAGATCATTGAAACATATGCAATTTGTGTTTGGAAAGCAAATTTCCTGGATGGGAATTAGAAAAAGGAGTTTTATAAATGAATGATAAATATAATTGCAATAATGTATGCTACAATATCAATACCGGTTATCCTGCATCTGATGAATTTTTTTGTTCTAATTGTGGTATTCAACTTCGTGGATGGTATAGTATAGACCATCATCCAAATGATGATATAGAATATAATGATTATGAATTCAAATATTGTCCTAATTGTGGTGCTAGAATAAAAAGAATTGAATAGAAAGGAGTATAAAATGATTACAAAAAGAATTTGCGGTTTGTCTCTTCCGGATGAAATCAATAATTACATTCGGGAACGTGCAAAAAAGGAACATAGATCATTAGCAAATATAGTTGCTATGATCGTAATTGATTTTTATAATCATGAAGTAAAATAATTAGTTTTCATAATAAAGAAAAGGAGAATGAACAATGAAGACAACAATTTTTGCAAAGAAGATCAAGACAAAGGACGGAAAGGTATTTTTCAATTTTGTAACCACCCTGGAGAAGAAGGATGGATCCAAGCAGTATATGAAAGTAATGTATTCCGGAAAGGATAAAAATAAGAGTTTTGAACCGGATATGTGTCCTCTTGTAATTGAATTTAACAGAGATGATGCTAACATCTCCACTACAGTTTATACATCAAATGAAGGTGAAGAAAAAAAGAGTTACACATTATGGTTAAAAAATTATAAGAGTTCAGACGAAAAATTTGTAGATCATAGTCTCGATGACTTCATCTAAAATTTAATATTTTCTACTGATGCCGGGATGGGATATATATCCCATCCCATTTTTATTATATGGAGGAAATATGGCAAAAATAAAAAATTCTGTACGAATAAATTTATCCGGTGTTTCAATAGATCAACTAATAAACATTAATGTTACTGAATTGAAATCCTATGATCGAGACAATTTAGCAAGAATATTAGTCAAGTTAGATTCTGCTGCAAATAAGAGAATAACAAGATTAGAAAAAGGTGGATATAGTACACCTGCATTGAGATCATCTCATATAGATCGAGGAGGACGTTTTTCTGTAAAAGGTAAAAACCTAAAAGAGTTAAGATCACAATATATCCAAGTGACCAATTTTCTAAAGTCCGAAACAAGTACAGTAAAGGGGTACAAAAAATTTTTGAATAGAATTAAAAAATCATTTGAGGATAAAGGAGTTAAAATTGGTGGAAATACCGCAAAAGATGTAGAAAATTTTCTTGATAAAGAAACAAGGATCTATGATTGGTTAAAAGAAAGAAATCCTATCATAGAGGAATCAGGATATAAATACGAAGCAATGCTACGAATATCAGAATATGTGAATAAAAGTGACTTAACAGAAATATCTATAAAAAAGAAGATGAATAAGTGGATGAAAAAAACATATGAAGAAGAGCAAAAAAGACATTCCATAGATACATCTAATTTTTTTGATATTACAGAAGAGGACGAATAGAAATGTTTATTGATAATTTTCAATCGACTAGAATTTATACTCCAGATGAAATAGAAGAAATGATTGAATTATCAATGACAGATGTTAGAAAAGTAACAAAAAGAAGGCATAAAAAAACATCAATACATTATTATAATTGTTCTTGTGCATTCGATATAGAGACAACAAGTTTTATAGATTCAAATAATGAGAAATCAGCAACAATGTATATTTGGATGCTTGGGATCAATGGTTTATGTATGATGGGTAGAACATGGCAAGAATTTATAGATGTTATTAATGTTATTATAGAAATTCTTCAATTAGATGAAAATAATAGAGTAGTTATAGGGATACATAATTTAGGTTATGAATTTCAATTTATGAGACATTATTTTGAATGGGAAAATGTATTTTCTGTAGATATTCGAAAGCCTGTTTATGCAATAACAAAAAATGGAATTGAATTCAGAGATACTCTTATTTTATCTGGGTATAAATTAGAAACAGTAGGGAAAAACCTACATACATACAAAGTAAAAAAGATGATTGGAGATCTTGACTATTCAAAAATTCGAAATTGTAAAACTAAACTATATGAAAAAGAAATAGGATATTGCATCAATGATATTAAAATAGTAATGGCATATCTGCAGGAATGTATAGATACGGAAGGTGATATAACAAAAATCCCACTAACAAAAACCGGATACATAAGAAGATATGTCAAGAATGCTTGCTTTGGTTTAGATCTGAACGAAAAGAATTATAAGAAATGGGATTATATGACATTAATTCAAAATCTAACATTGGATCCTGAAGAATATCGAATGCTAAAAAGAGCATTTTGTGGAGGATTTACCCATGCTTCTCCATTTTATAGTGGAAAAATGTGTGAAAATGTAATGTCTATGGATCTTACATCTTCATATCCTACACAACTTTGCTTGCCCAAGTTCCCAATGTCAAAAGGAGAAATATACAATATATCAAGTAAAAATGATTTTGAAGAATCACTAAAATTATATTGTTGTCTATTCGATATTGAAATTGAAAATTTGCAAAGTAAGTTTATGTATGATGCTTACATATCAAGATCCAGATGCATTCAATGTGATAATCCCATTATATCAAATGGACGTGTTGTATCTGCAGATCGGGTTGTTATGACATTAACGGAACAGGACTATAATATAATCAAAAATGTATACACCTGGGATAGAATAAATATTGGTAAGATGTATAGATATAAAAGAGGATATTTACCGAAGGATTTTGTTAGATCTGTACTAGAACTTTATAAAAGTAAAACAGAATTAAAGGGATTGGAAGGAAATGACGAAAATGGAGTACCATATTCGGTAATATATCTTAATCGAAAAGAAATGCTAAATTCATGCTATGGAATGACGGTTACTGATATTGTAAGGGATGATATTATTTATGAAGATGATTGGAAAGAAGAAACACCAGATCTTAACGAATCAATAGAAAAATACAATACTAATAAAGGAAGATTTCTTTTCTATCCCTGGGGGGTATGGACAACTGCTTGTGCAAGAACATCTGTCTGGAGTGCTATTTTTAATTTGAAAGATGATTATATCTATAGTGATACAGATTCAGTGAAATTTAAGAATCCTGAAAAACACATGGAATATTTCAAAAAATATAATCGAATCATAACAGAACAATTAAATGAGACTTGTAAGCATTTTGGATTTCCTGCAGATTACGTACATCCGAAAAATAATAAAGGTGAGAAAAAACAATTAGGAATCTGGGATTTTGACGGATTATATCAAAAATTCAAAACTTTAGGAGCCAAAAGATATATGCTTCAATATTCTAATGATCATAGAAATGGAGAACATGCAGGTGAATATAGTTTAACAGTTTCCGGATTGAATAAAAAAATCACTCTTCCTTATTTAATGAAAAAATATGGATCAAAAATATTTGAAGCATTTAGTGATGGTTTATATATTCCAAACGGATTTACCGGTAAAAATACACATACTTATATTGATGATGCTCAATCCGGAACATTAGAAGATTATCAAGGGAACATAGCAAGATATAATGAATATAGTAGCATACATCTGGGATCATCAGATTATAGTCTTTCCATTTCACAAGAATATATAAATTTTCTTTTGAATATTAAATAGGAGGATATTACATGATAAGCAAAAATAAATATTACAGTTTAACAAACATATTAAAAAAAGAAGCACAATATAATATTATCTTTGGTCAACGGTCTAATGGAAAAACATATGCAGTGAAAAAATACGGATTGGAAAAGTATATAAAAACCGGTGAACAAATGGCATATATCAGGAGACAAGATATAGACTTGAAAAAAGACAAGTGTGATAGTCTATTTTCAGACCTGGAAAAAAATGGTGTAGTATCAGATCTAACGCATGGAGAATATACAAATGTCTACTACTATTCTTCCAGATGGTATCTATGTTACTATGATGAGAAAGGAGAAAGGCATCTGGATCCAGAGCCGTTTTGTTTTGCTTTTTCTCTTGTCTCTATGGAGCATTATAAATCTACATCATATCCAGGAATAACCACAATATGTTTTGATGAATTTATATCAAGAAATATTTATTTATCTGATGAATTCATAGTATTCGAAAACGTACTTTCTACCATTATCAGGCATAGAACGAATGTAAAAATTTTCATGCTTGGAAATACAGTTAATAAATACTGTCCATACTTCAATGAAATGGGATTGAAGCATATCAGGCAACAGAAACAAGGTACTATAGATTTATATACGTATGGTAATACAGATCTAAAAGTTGCTGTAGAATATACCAAAAATACAGAGAAGAGTAAAGACAGTAGCAATGTTTATTTCTCTTTCGATAATCCATCATTAAAAATGATCACAACCGGATCTTGGGAGATAGCAATATATCCACATTGCCCTGTAAAATTCACTCCAAAGGATATCAAATTTATCTATTTCATCATATTTAATGAGGATATTTTACAATGTGAAATTGTTATTACAAATAAGGAAAATTTTACATTTATTCACCCAAAAACAACCGAGATAAAAAATACGGATAAAGATATCATATTTTCTCAAGAATATAATCCATTACCGAATTATCATAGAAAATTAACAAAACCGAAATCGAATCTTGAAAGAAGAATAGCATGGTATTTTGCTACCGATAATGTTTTCTATTCAGATAATGAAACTGGAGAAATTGTTCGGAATTATCTCAAATGGAGTGATGGTGACATGTAAAAGAAAAGGACCTGCCATATAATGACAGGTCCGTAATTTTTCTTAAGTAAGGTATATTAACCTAATAAAATCTTGTTTACAAGTTTTCGAATTTCTTCCGGATTATATCCGGCATTTCTTAATCTGCGGATTCTTTCGGATCCATTACCCCATAGACCACGAATAACTTCATGTGCTATTTCTTCATTCGTCTTTGCTGAAGATTTTACAAAATTTGTGCAACCATGATTAATCAATGTTTGAATCTCTTCAGGATTATATCCGGCATTTCTTAATCTATTAATTCGTTCGGATCCATTACCCCATAAACCATGAATAACTTCATGTGCAATTTCCACATTGGATTTCTTCACGTTTTCTTCAATTTCATTTTCATTGAATCGAAGAACATATTCCCATGGTAGATTATAATAGGAATGCATCCAGAATTCTTTTCCTGTCTGATCACCTGGAGTTCCTCCAATTATCTTTCCTTTTTCATTAATAGATGCTTCTACTAATTTACCATTGCCGATAAACATTGCAGTATGCTTTCCACGCGATAGAAGAACATCACCACATTTCAATCTGGATCCGGTATGACGATCTACCGAATTTGTTACATCATTAAAACCACATCTCTTAAATACAGAATACATATTACCGGTATGGGTTGCTCCATTAGTCTTAACCGGAACACCAGCAGATTCCCATGCAGTGATTATTGCAGACGAACAATCATAATCCCCTTTTTCGCCCCAGCGGTATTTCTGATCATATCCATGTCTGGAATCGTTAGCAGAATTTACCATCCAGGCAATAGCATTTTCCACCTTACTCATCTTTTCCGCCTTCCTCATGATGCTTAAATTCAGCGGTCAATAAAATAATAGCATTCTTCAAATCATTAATAGATTCATTCATTCTTTCACTGTCTTTACTAGATTTGTATAACATCCATACCGCCACAAAAATTGGAAAACCTAAACTCGTAATAAACTGTGAAATATCACTCATACTATAATACCTCCTTTTAATAGTGATTCAATCTCATTTAATTCTGAATCAGATGCATTAATATTTTCTAAATGACATTCTAATACATTTACAAAACCAGAACAAGATGCCAAAGTTGTTGTAACATTTGCAGGATATCCAATGTATTTTTCAAACTTATTAGCAAGATCAATTTGCGGTCTGCTAATAATTAAATATGGTATCTTACTTCCCATTGCCCCGGCATTTCCTGAAAATCCTCCACTGTGTTCTACTTTTGTTCGTGCATTTAGTATTGAACCTGCAGAACTTGCAAGCAATGGTAGCGCCGATCCGCCGGATGCTATAGTTCCTGCAATCCCTCCGGCAATTCCTGCGATGCTAGAAATAATACCCATATAGGATCCAGAAGAAATAGGAAGTGTTACACTTGCATTTCCAGTATATTGATATAGTGTACCACCTGCACCATCTCGAATTACTTTTACTTCTGCAAGACATGCACCAGATAATACATCGACATGATAAATAATATGGATTGATGATCTCATAACATCAGCAACATCTATTCCAACAATTCCAATAAACGGAAGATATAAATTGATATCTGTATAGGGCGCATAATCGAATACATTATAGAAGTATTCAGAAAGTGAAACAGTTCCACAATCTATAGTTGTATATTGATTCGATACAACATTTGCAGATACTCCACTATCCAGATATCCTACTTTGATATTCTGCGTTCCATTCGTTGTAGGATTTGCATACACTTTATGAAGTCCAATGATAGCTTGCATTGGATCACTAAATAACTTTTTTATCTGCTCGACAAAATCGCTAGACCATAACCAGGAACCGAACGAATTAATCTGTTCAATTGTAGGATTATATATTGCATATAATGCTGATGCGGATCCTGTAGGGGTAACAACTGTAGGTGTATTCCCTTTTCCTGTATCAGGAGGATTTATAGGAGGATTCTTTTCCGTTGAACCTGTAATGGTATCAAGTAAAGAATCTGGAGCGGTATCCGGATCAACTTCTGGAATTGCTTGCGTAGAAGTAGAACTAATTGGATTTCCATTCGGATCAAGTTCCGGCATAGAAACAGGAACATACGTATATGTGATAGTGGATCCATCCGGTTGAACTACATCTTGATTTATTGCCTTTTCAAAAAGTTCCGGATACTGCGATTTGAGGGCGTTTAATACGTCCTCCACTGTATCAGCGTTGGAAAGATCCGGAGTTTTTGCGTTTTCCTGCGTTCCGATACCTTCTATTGATTCGCTAGTTTGCACATTTCCATATAGCATTAAATATGCCAGCACATAGGAAAAATATCCAATATCCCCACCTTTTGTAAAATTAACATTACTAAATACAGTTTCTTTATAAATTCCTGTATTCGGTAATATAGACGCATAAAATGTTTTTCCGTTAATTGTAATTTGAGATAAATTTATAGAGTCACCGTTTCTGTTAACACTACCGGGATTTTCAGATGCTAATACCCATTCAATAGAACTATTATCCTTTCCGTCAATAAATGCGGACATTTTAATATTTCCACTTATAGTATTTATATAATTATTATCTTCATGTTTAGATCTCCACGTAACAGGTAAACTTCCCATATTAAAAGGATAATTTATATTAGCAGGAATATTAGATAAATTATTTATTTTATCAACAGTTGTTGTCCCTGTATTAAATACTCCATTATTTTGCATATATAATGCCATATATGCAAGTGCATTTTCATCCATATAGGCTTGTGCTTTACCATCCGGAGTAGTTCCAAGAATCATATTAAGGACTCTACCGCCGAAAGTATCCGTCCCAATAATATCCCCCCATGTATCGGGATCAAGTGTTGACATTCCATGCTCATCCCAAAAATCCGGATTTACTTCATATAGTAATTTGTCAATCGTTTTTCCAAGAGTAATTCCAACAGCAGTAGCACCAACTGCAGGAAGAATTTCACCAAAAACAAAATTACCTGCCTGTGATACTCCGGATCTAAACGTCATTTGTTTAACCGTTTCGCCTGCAGGGGTTGTTACTGTTTCAAGACCTGTATTAGAAGGAACATCAAAAGATTTTAGTATTGGAGAAGTGTTTGAATTTACTGCAGTTTCTGCAACAGATACAACATTTTCAGTGGTATTAAAATTGTAAGATCTTATTTTACCACTTGAATTTTTTACGATATTAACTCCAGGAACTTGAGATAATATAGATTCTGCCTTATCAGACGTAATGCCGTATTTGGCGATTTCTAACCATTGATCGGATCCCGATCCATAATATTGTTCAACTGCATCCAATAATTGAAAATATTCTGTTGTCATATCTTAACCTCCTGCAGTTATAAGAATATATTTACCATCATCCAAAAGACCATGAGGGAATGTTAAAATATCCGTTTTCGTCTTACAGTTGCTAACCCAATTTGAACCGGTTAAATAGTTATTTTTCCCAATTGTTTCTGTTTTATTTATCAAAACTTCAGAAGATAAAATTGAATCTTTGAAAGACATTAGAACATCAGATTTTAGATTAATTTGCCATATTCCTGTTCTTAATGAAATATAATTAGTAATGAAATAATAACGATTAAATTCGGGTATATACGCATAGTTATAGACAGTAGGATTATCAATATTTATCGTAATAGATGGATTTACTACATTAGATTCGTTTCTCAAAGATCCAGACAATATTATACCAGAAGTTATATTTTTATTTATTTTGTTTTTTTCGCTTGTATTTGTACACAACTGTATATTCATTTCATCACCTTATAAAAACTAGAGATATAAGTAATATTAACCTATATCCCTAGTTTCATTTTAGATAATTTATTTATGCTACAAAGAAAACAACGAAGTTTTCATTCGTATCATTGAAATATTCACAATCGAACTTTGCCCACTGATTCCAGAATTCACCCTTTGCATTGTAATTCGTAGTAACTCTTCTATCCTTGTTACATACTCCAAGGGCATCCCGATCAAACATAACACCAAGAATTCCATTTACTTCAATGGAATTATTATCCGGCATCTTGATATTAATCTTTGAAGTATCAGTGAAATTATATCCGGTTCCAGATCCCTGCCAATAAGGTACGATTTCTGCCTTCGGAAGTGCTACAAATTCGTTGTGGAAAGTATCACTCTGAAGATATGCACCTGCAGAGGATGCAAAATCTGCAAGAAGAACTACATGAAGCATATCAGAAGGTGTAAATCTAGCCTTTCCTCCAACATTGAAAAGTGTAGAAATCTTTGCAAGTCTCTTCTCATACATACCCATGATATAAGAAGCAAAGCGGATAAAATCAGGATTCGTGATTGCCTGCGATGCGGTCATTTCGGATGCGGAAGAATTACGATCCTTATAAAGTTTAAGAAGATTTACCGCCTTAACTCCAGATTTTTCACTCTGTGTAGTAGCCTGATAATCAGAATATACAGTTGTTCCGATCATATTTGCAATCGTACGCATTACAAGACTATCAATCTTAACGGTCATAGACTTGTCAATCTCATTATAGAGCATGGAAATGAATCCATTAAGTTGAGCAGGATTCGAAAAACTTTCCTTTACCTGCTTTTCAGTGAAAGACATGGGAACTTCAAAAGTTACCCTCTTATTAAAGAACTTTGCAGATACTTTAGGCTGATAGAAGATATTCGGATCATAAGATGTACCGTCCTCCAACTTCCAAGATTCGTTTTCAGTGGCTTCTGGCATGTCTGCAATAATCTTTTCACATACACTTCCATATTCCCATCCGTCCATCAATACAGATGGAACAGATCCTGTATATGGTCTATTTACAAAAACAACTTTACCGATGTGATCCACCAGGGAACGAACATAATTATCTACGGCACTTGCATTAAAAATTTCTGTTCCAACATCTACAACATTTGAAAGATCTTCCAATACAAGATCTGACTTGCCTAAAACCTCATTAGTTACAGTGTTCATTAATTCATAAATCTGTTTTACTTCCATTTTAATTTCCTCCTAATAAATTGAAATCGTTAAAAACTTGTCTACATCTGTAAAAATATAATTATAAAAATACCAATTCCAAAGTTTTCTCTCCTCCTCTAACATTTGTTGATTTGTAGTTACTCCAATATTACCATGTCTGTGTGTTTCATGGGTTATTGTTCCGGTCATTTTTTCTGAACCGATCTGACCTGATTTAAGATCCCTATTTTCTGTATCTGTAGTGTTATGTGTAAGAGTATCTGTAGTATTTCGTGTTTCGGTTTGATTAACATTTGTAGAACCAGTATGATTCTGTGAATCGGAGTTAGATCCACTTTCTGAATTAAATCCAAAAATAGAATTCGAATTCGTAGAATTTTCTGTAGATGTTCCTCCTGTGGTAACAGTTCCTGTATTTCTTGTAGTATCATCTCCAGTTATTACATGGGTTACAGTTCCTGAATCAGTACCATTATTTTCTGTATTTGTATTCTGTTCTGTATTTGTTGTTTCTGTAATGTATGCATCCGTATTATCAAGAAGATTGTATTCCTGGATAGTAGTATTCCACAAATGATTCCAATTATCACCATAAATGTTAAAAATTGATGATGCGATTTTATCTCTATTTTCTGTAGATATTGTACCATCAGGATTTATAAATTTATCAATAATTACGGATGTAATTTTATCCCCGGAGTGATTTCCATGATATGTAAGATCTAATTCATGATTGATATTTTTATCTTTCCATGGAACTTCATACTTCTGTAGATCTGAAAAAATACCGGATTCTAACCAATTACTATATACTTCATTCACTGTCTTGTATTCTGTCATTGGCTTCCTCACTTTCTTTATCGGTTTCCTCACTTTCTTTATCGGTTTCAGATTCCTTTTCGATCTCATCTGCATTGAACTTCCAGGAAGAATTCAATTCTACTTGAATATTTGTACCGTACTTTTTATTTACCTTATCAAAACCATCCTTCCTGCATTTTAACATATTATCTACTAATGGAAGAAGAGCATCATTGTTAAGTTGTGATTCACCTGCGTTGATTGACTCACGTTTCATATTATAATTAGAATTCAATCCAAGATCATTATACCAGGTTGCACGAAGATACTGTTCCAATTCAATTATATTCTGAATCGTTGTATGTGCTCCTGTAGTAGCATATGGGGTGACTTTCAAAGAATTTTCTAAAAATTCATTGTCTGCGATGATTCCTAATTTACCTTCTGTTATATCTTTCAAATACTTTTCAGCAGATTTTTTTACGTTATCATCTGATGCAGAAATAATTGCTTGCAATCGTAAAACGATAGTAGCAATATTCATTGAAAGTTCATTTTCTGTTAATGCGGTAGCGTATTTTTGAAATAAAGGAAGAAGTCCATAGTACATAGAATCTGATGGAATAACAATGCATTCTTCGTCTATTTTTAGATTTTTACTATAATTCAAATATGGGTTCGCTATAGCATAGATAGTAGGCATATAATAAATGTCATATTCTCCACCAAGACCACCGGTAAAAGCATATAAACCAGGTGTAAGATCTGGATGCCCTGACCTATCTATAATATCCTTTTCTATATTTGTTATGCATAAATTTCCATTAACTTGTAGATACAATTCTATGATTCTAGAATTCAATGTATCAGGCAATCCAGTATAAGTAAACATGGATTGCGTTCTAGCAAGCATATATGATATTTTGTTATCAATGCATTTTGTCTTGTCTTTGAAATCATATAGATTTTTCGAATCCTTCATCCATCTAAACATATAATTACTCCATTAATTATTAG
>Ga0326511_10004004_pt1 | contig 11804 bp, 20 predicted proteins | sample 0_2496_0518_D_FD_203701 | JGI IMG/M metagenome (GOLD analysis project Ga0326511, IMG submission 203701) | Bovine rumen microbial communities from UC Davis, California, United States - 0_2496_0518 | ecosystem: Host-associated > Mammals > Digestive system > Stomach > Rumen | place: USA...
CTTCTGATAAAACTGCATAACGAGCATCAATTTCCCATTTAGCTTTAATTTCTTTAGCCAAAGAAGTTAATGTGTCAATTTTACCATTAGATTCATTTATTTTAGTTTCAGAAGCATTTGCTAATTCAGTAAATTCCGAGAGTTTATTATTAACTTCAATTTCTGAATTTTTAGCATTAGACGCATATGAAGAAGCTTCATTTACAGCATTCTATATAGCATCAGCACTAATATTAGCTACCTATGTTTTTAAGTTACTTATCTCGGTATCATTAGATGCAAGTCTTTCAGTAAATTCATCAATGATTGTTTTTAGATTTTTAGCATTATCTGCACTATATTTAATGTCTTCAGCTAAACCTGAAAAAGTAGTGCCGCTTGCTTTAATAGCTTCTAAAATCTCGTTTATTTTAGCTCTTAAAGTAGTTTGAACTATACCATAAGCTTGCTTACCTGTGCCCTAAATATTAATGTCCCAAGCAATTTGATCTGCCATAGCAACATAACCATCAGAAGCACTTGAATTTAATGGATTATCAACATAAATATGTAATAAATCGTTTTCTGTCATAATATTAGTTAATTGTTAAATTAAAGGATTCTAATGTTGTAGGACCTACAATATATACTTTATATTTAGTGCCATTTGAGCTTGTAATTTCTCTATCGTATAAATGTTCAACTTTATATTGACCAATTGTAGGAATTACAGAATTAATAGTTTCAGTAGTAATAAAATAGAACCAAATTCTTGATGCAGTTTCATCAAAATTATGTACATTTACAGAAGTAAAGTTACGTTTAACAGTAGAAACTTCTGCAGCACTCTTTTCGAATACTTGTGTATAGTCAGTACCAAATCCTACATATTGTACAGTTGCTGTAGGAGTAACTTGTGCTGTAACAGTTACACTAAGTTCAGCAGTAGCTGTATTAGCATCATCATCAGTATATGTAAATCTAATTGTTGAAGTTCCTGCACTTAAAATTCTTACATTACCATTACTAAATATAGCAACTGAAGGATTAGTTGAACTAGTCTTAACCTGACTATAATCTGAAATTACTACATTACCTGTTACTGAATATTTAGCAGTAATTGTAATAGGTACTTCTCCTGCATTATCTTGAACATTAATAGTTGAAGTACTTAATTGTAAAGTTAATGTATTTACTTTTAATTGACTATTAATAGCTTCTATTTTTCTATTAACTTCGCCTAAAGATTCTTTTATATTATTAATTTCTCCAGATAAAGATGATAGATTATTTATAGCAAGCTATAAAGTAGTAAGATTACTTTCTAAAGTATTTAATTTAGAATTAATAGAAGTAACTATGGATTCATTTGAAGTTGTTCTATTTTCTAAAGTGTTTAGCTAATTTCTAATTGTAGAAATAGACTCACGCATAGTACTAATCTCTCCACCATCAAGTATTTGTGCAATAGCAGTTGCGTTTTGAGATACTTCACGTTTTAATTCTAAAATATCTGTAGGAACAGTTTCTAAAGTATTTATTGCTTGTTCTAAAGCAGTTAAACTACTATTTAAATTTGTAATAGAATTAGAATGTGTAGTTAGTAACTAATTAATATTATCAATATTAGTTGCCTATGTCTATACACTTTTTTGTAAATTCTATTTAAACAAATTTAAATAATTCATTAAATCTGTTTGTTTTTCTAATACTCCAGTGATATTTCCCCAATTAAATGAATATTCATCTGGAATACCTAAATTATATCTCACCCTAGCTTTATCAACTTCAGTTTTAAATTCACCTAAAAAATTATGAAATTGGAGAAAACCTAAGTGTGGTAAATCATGTTGTTGAGATACATGCAGTGACCGCTACTAATTCATAAAACTAATTTGTTAAAGTTTCTAAGTCTAAGTAGTTTAAGTATATCTATGAATCAGTTTTAATAATCTATTTTAAATAGCCATCGGTTAAATCTAATTTTGTATCAATGACTATATCATTTATTCTACAATATAATCCTTTTATATCCTATTTAATAACTACATTTTTGGTAAAACATAAATTATTATCATAACAATTAGAAGAATTTTCTTTACCATCTTTCTAAAAAGTATATCCTTCTTTCCATTTAATACGTTTAAAATCATAACTTGCCTAGTTATTATTTTTATCTTTCATATAAATGATACTACCTTTTGTAGTAGTGCCATCAGAAAGAACTCTACGTACTGGATTATATAATATCATAGTATCTTCTCCTATAATTGCAGCTTCTGGAAGTAACTCTGTTTTAGAAAGAGCAATTACAGCAAGAGGCAATATATCTGATTGATATGATTTACCATCAATTTCCCACATAGTCTAAAAATCGGAAATTATATACAAAGCTCCAGGAGATAATTCTTTATTTTTAAGTAACTCCCTAAACTTTGTATATGTAATTTCCTATGCTTTGCCTGCTATTTCTGCAACTTCATCAGCACTAGCAGCTCCTATGTTTTTACGTATATAAGCCTGTTCTCTTACAGAATAACCTCCAAGATAATCCGTCTTTCTAACGTATTGAAGTAAATCTTTAAATAGAACATGTTTATATTCAGGCTATATCATAATACTAAGAAATGATTTTGAATAATTTCTGGGTTTTTAGTTTTACTTCCCATTTCAGTAAAGCTAATCATATCTAAGATATAATTATAATCTTGTCGATAGCCTTTATGTAATTGATGAACATACTTTTCGTATTCATCAATAATTTTTACTTTTAATGGTGACATCCACAACCCTCCAATTTATCTTCTTTAGTAAATCTATCATGAGGACAAAACTAATAACAAGATAATTGCTCAAGTACAACCTATGCTTCTGAATAATAATTATCTTCTAGATAAAAGTTAATTACATTCAAAGTCATCCATAAGAAATCTCGATTAAATCTTAGTTCATCATCTATTTTATTACATTGTCCGACTTGACTATTAAGTATTTCTCGAGCATTATACACATAGCATCTCTTTAGATTATATGTATTAAATATTTTAAAGTTAGTGGTAGAAACTGTACTATAGTAAGTATATTCTCCAGTAGGAGTTGCGTTCCAATTTATAGTAACTAATGTTTCTATATCTACTTCATATATCTAATTTCCTGAATATTTAAATATTCTATAACCATCTGTTAAATATATGTTCTAATACATAGTAATTACGTCTGCTTTATCTTCCTCAGATAAAGTTTCAAACCAATTAACTGTTGGTATTACTAAATGTGATATTACATAAAATCCATCAACTTTCAAAGGAATATTAATAGAATCACTATTAGTCATATGATTTGAAAAATACGTATTTACTAATATTTCTTTCTCTGTACTAATATATTTTAAAACATCGACAGTATTTGTTTCTGAATATTTAAAACTGCTCCAGCTTCTGATTTCACCATCTTCTTCTGGTAAATATTCACTCTTATCAATAATTGATACTGAGTTCCCCTAATCAGGAGTAATAATAGCATTGATTATCATATTAACTCATTTTAATTTTATCATTATAAGGATTGCCATCATGTAATTGTAGGAATTGTATCTCTGTTTTACGTTTATCATTTTCAGCTTGAGCGTCTTTATATTCTTTATCAGATCTAGCTTTAAACCATTGAATTTCAATGTCAGCTTTATTCTTCTATTGTTCTAATTGAAGTTTAGCTTCATTAAGACTTTCAACTTTAGATGATAATTGTTTAAGCTAATTCTATGCTTGTTGTAGTTGCTATTGCAATTCCTAATTCTATTGCATAGCTTGCTATAACTAATTATTTTCAGCTTTCTGTTTCTACATAGATTTATGAATCTACATTTTTAAATCGGAAACACTCTTAGTAGTAGCAGCCTCAACAATAATTTCAGGGTCGACAATATTAGCTTTAACAAATTCTGGAACAAGAGCACGTAATTGTTCAGTATCCTTTGTAATGTCTTGACTATTAGTAATATGTATATCGTAATCTGAAATTGTAAAATACTCAGGTAATGCTGTGAAAACTCTTTGTCGTCTATCTCCTAGAATTAGTGTTCCAGTTAATCCATTTTTAAATACTATTTTAGCTTCATTTAAAGCATCAAGTAGTATTTCTTCTACCATAGTATCCATTTGTTGATACCACTATTTAGAAATAATAAATGAATTATTTACAGATGTCTAAACATTAGTAACGGCATCACGTTGTTGAATACCATTAAGTCTTTCTCTGAATACACCTGTAATAGATGAACAAGTTTGTTCTATAGAATCTATTGCTAACTATATAGCCTAAATAGCAGGAGCTTTAACAGTGTCATCAAATCCATTAAAAGTAGTATTCATATTAGCACCACCTCCACCTAATCGACCTTCTTGAGAAGTATCAAATAAAGCAATACCTTGTTTTTTATAAGCAATAAATTTCTATATTTTTTCAGCAGCATCAGTACCTAAAAAATTAGGTAACATAGAAACATCAATCCAATCACCTGTAGTACCTGATGTAGCAATTAAATTATCACGATAAAAATGTAATACATCATATTTATCCTATAAAGAAGCACATGCTAGTACCATTGAATATGGTTCTGAACCTCTATTAGTAAAGTATAATCCATTAACTGATAAAGAGCAGTAATTTGGATTATCATGAGTACGCATTACTTCTGTATCTTTTCCAAATAAAATAAAAATACTATCACCAATACGTGTAGTTTTATAACGTTGCATTACAAAATCTTTATCAGTGTCTAACCATTCTACTTCATAAACTGGAATAAGACGATAATTAAATCTTACCTAATTATTACTTGGATAACCAGGAATACTAACTTCCTAACCAGCACGTAATCCTTCAGTAGCAGGCATACCTTCATTACTATAAGTTCTAACATAATATTCTGAACCATCAAAGGTATCATGCCAAGCTTCTTTTAAATTTTTAATATCTTCCTTAGATAATTGAGAACCATATTGATTTAAAATCTATGTAGCAGTCATCCATTTACGAACAACTACTCTATATGAATCTTTTACATAAGGTGATTCAGGATTTCTATCAATAAAAGTATTTAAAGGATTAAGTACCTCAATTTTTACATTATTATTACCTACTGTTGGTTTTACCTAGTAAAAAGCAAATCCAGTAATTAATAAATCTAATAAAAGCTATCTTAATTTATTTTTTAAATCTGTTTCTCTGGATTGTAATAAGTATTGTACTACATTCTATGCAGCAACTTCATACTAAGATTGGAATCCATAATTTAAATCTTCCTGTAAATCCTGCAAATCTTTTTTAATTGCAGGGTCTTCTACCTTTTCTTTTCCTTGATTAATAGATTCTAATATTTTACTTTTTAATCTCTACTAAAGAAATTGTAAAGTATCAGAAAATATTTTTAACTGCTTTTCTCTAGTTATTTTTGTAACTGTAGCAGAATCTTTACAAGTAACTTTTGGAAGAATTGGAGTTCCTAAATACTCACCAACTAAAGCATCAATATGTTTCCTTATTAAAGGAATAAACTCTACTGAAGTAGGATTACCAATACCGAAGTTCTCTTCTAGGTATCTAAACTACTCAGCATCTCTTCTACCATTATAGTAATTGTATGCTTTTTGAAGTTCATATTTAGGATACACTAATTCCGAAATTGTTTTATTTGTAAATTCTATTAATTCATTTTCCGTCATGGCATCCACATCTTGGGTCTACGTGAGTACATTCATCTGGGTATGTTTTATATCCTGAGAACCACCATGAAGTATTAAAATGCCTTGTTCTTAATTCTTCTTTAAAAAATTTAAGAAAAGCTTTATCTTCTAATTCAGCAGTTATATAAATAGGTTTATCATAGTTATTCATACCTAAACGAACTTGTAAACCTACAGGATTTAATCTTTTAATTTCTAAAGACCCTACATATTGCTTATTATACACGTCCATAATACAATCTCGGATCGCTTGTTCTATTTCGGCTATTGTCATATACAGATTCTGTATTTACTCTTGCTTGTCTCTACGGTTGATCTGGGATAACTCCAAAATGTTTATATCCTTTTTCATCTGTATACCAACCAAGTAATTTAAATGATTTATCTTCTGGCGCTACAACTGATGGTGTTACACCTGACAACTCTTCGTCAGCTAATTCACACATGCCCATAGCCGCCACAATATCAAACTTACCTTTATTTTCATTACTGTAACGATTTAGCTACTCTAAAAATTCTGGAAACCAAATCTAGTCACAATAATCTTCTACATAATCTTTAATAAGGTCTGTTTGGTGTTCTATAATAGCAATAGTAGCTGGAGTACCATAAGTATTAGATGCTTTAATTTTTTCTTCAGGATAAGTTTTACGAGGACGTTTCATAAAATAATTTACCCAACCTCTATCTCTTGCCCAGTTAAGCATTGATAAACGAGTTGCCTCAATATTACATCTACAATTATAATACATTAATAATTTAATAGCTGTACGATAAGCATCACGTAAATCATCTGGACGAAACATGTAATATGCCACATATTGAGGAGGTTCTAAACCATAAGCTCTACGCTTAATTACAATACTAAATTTAGATGGGTCTTTTGTGTACTCTGAAGTTTGGTCTTGACCAATATCAATACCATCAATACCTGCAACATAAAGATTACGCATTTCTGACTTACTAATTACTTGACCATTTTCATCAGTCTTATTAATAAGCCATAAAGGATGCTCAATAATATGTACTAATCCTTTATTATCTTTAATCCATCTTACTCCATCTACATTTTCTGCAGTATGTTTACCATTTTTAAATATAAAATCTAATGTACCTAATTCCTCTACAGGAATTTGTCCATCATTTTTGTGCATTCTAATCCTAGCTAATTGATTAGTAATTAACACTTTATTGAATTTATTAGTACCTTCCAAAGCAAATGCTTCTTCTGCATTCCAACAATACTCAGCACAGTGGTCTACTAATGCTTTAGGACTACTTGCACGTTTACGACGTTCTGCTTCTAGGTGTGCTTTTGCTTTTACCTAATCACAGTAACCACGTTTATCTATAAACCCAGGTTGATACACAGCAATATATGCTGGAATAAAATATCCTGAATAAATAGTTTCACCATCCTATGTATAATTATGTTTAAATGGGAGAACATCATAAGTGTCTGGATAATAGTACATTTCATGTAATCCTTCCATTTGTGGACCTGCATCACCACCTGTTCCTCCAGCCATAATTATACCGAATTTATTACCACCAACACTTACTAAGGCTTCACCTTTAATAAATGACTTTCTTAAATTCTTATTATGTCCTGCTTCTTCAAATATTAGTAAGTCGGCACGGTCACCACGAATTTTAGAATCATCATCGGCTACAATACCCTCAATTTGGGACATCCAACCATCTTCTACTTGCTATCCATTTACCATTTTGAAAAATGAAGCTCTTTTCTTAAATGCAGTATTAAGAGCTTGTCTTAATTTAAAAAAGCCTCCATCAGTTTTATTATTTAAGAAGTTTAAAGCATTCCAAACTTTTTCTAATGTTTTCTCAGTATAGTTCTAATTACTTGCAGTAATAATACACATACTATTTCTAAAACAACTATATTGATTAGCACAAATTGAAGCATTAATTTCACTAAAACCGATTCCTCGAGACTTCATTAGATTAACATTTTTACGACATATCTTACATAATTCAAAATAGTGAAAGAATTCATACTAATATACTAGAAAACTAGGAAATACAGGAGCACGACTAGTACCCGCACGTTCTGTATTAGTATCAGGTAATTGATAGTAATTAAGAAAGAAGTAATTATTTCCCGTTAAGGTATAACCATTTACAGTCATACCTGTTCTACAACGTACATATTCTTGTTGCCAAAAATCTCTATATAATTTAGACCCTGGCTAGAACTGACAATAGTGTCCTGTTCTTAAAAAGTTATCACGAGCTTCAGTAAACCAACTTGGATTAAAATCTAAGCCATGTGTATCATCAATAGGTTTATAACCTGTAACTTCGTAAGATAAATTTTTATCAAAATAAGCAATTGGAGCACCAATAGGTATATCCCATTCTCCTTCTTTTTTCTTTATGATAGGTTCTTGTATTGCTTCTTTTGTTTCAGTTTCTTTGACAATATCTATAACACTCTAGACTTCGTCAGGAAGTTTAACTTTACGAGGTCTACCTCTTTTTCTTTTCTTAACTTCTTCCATTAGAATCCAGTAGGTAAAAAGCCATCAACAGCACCAGCACGTAATTGTGAAGACTCTTGCATTTCTTTTTTAACTTGTTGCTCTAAAGTTTTTAATTCATCATTTACTTTAGATAAGCTAGAAAGTTCTGCCATAATGTCTTTTACTTTATATATAGGCTTACCTGTCTATTCATCACGTTCTTGTGGGTCAATACTTCTAAAATAATCAACAAAACGATCTATTGTAGTTTGAGCAGCTTGAAGCATTCGTATACTTCTATTGCTATTTTGTATACTCTAATACTTTCTACAAGCTGCTCTAAACGTTGGGTCATTAAATTCTTCTTCAGTAAGTTCAGCATCTTTTAAGGCTGCTATGTGTCTTTCTTGTTCAGAATAATCTCTATAAAAAGATTCCCAATCAATAGCTAACCATATATATGTAAATTCACGATATGCTCGTAAATGCTTTTCTCCTGTAGGGTCTTCTTTACATACATTTCTCTTATTATTCATTAGAGATTTGAACTCACTTATTAACAATATATCACCCTTTTCCAATTCGACTTTACCAGTCGCATTATTATATTGAAATATATGTAACATTATTTATTTAATTACAAAATGCCACCAAAAGCATATTTTCTTTTAACTAATCTATTTTTAATTGAACCACCACATTTATAATACCCATTTGGGTTATGTAAGCGTTCCCATTCTGCTCTCTAAGCAGCTGTCCAATTTGCTGGATATTTACCACCTGGTAAAGTCTTTAAGTCTTTAGGATTAGGTGTGCTAGTAGTTTTAGGTTTCTTTGGAGTTGCTTTCTTTTTCTTTTGTTCAGCAATTTCTTTCTTAGCAGAATCAACAGTTCTAGAAATAGTCTTTTTTTGATTATCCAATTCCATACCCATAGCACCTTTTGCCACAGCTTTATTTCTTTCACAAACTGGGCATTTACCGCCCTATTTAAATACTAAATGACTACCTTCAGGACATTCATTTTTAAGACTTTTTAAATAATTTAGTTTAGCACCACGTCTAGCCATTTGAGCTTGACCCTATTGGATTTGAGCAATTACCTGTTCAACTTTTGGGGCTAGCTATTCTGGTGTAGCTCCCTGCTGTAAAGCCTATTTAATCTAATTAACAATTTCAGCAGGTAATATACCTCTCTATACTATTTCCTATTCTTGCCCATTTTGAATAGCCTGAATAAGTTGCATTCCAATTCCTTCTTCCATTATTTTGAAATTTTAATTAAATCCTTAGTATTAAAGATAGCTTCTTCTAAAGCACCATCTTTTGTAAACCATCTACATTTAATACCGATTAACACGGAATCCTTATCTTCATCTTTTAAATGTTTAAAGATTGTAGTCTGTTTTTTGACTACAATCATTACTGGCTTATTTGGCAAATCCTATTTAATAGTTACCACATCGCCTGGCATAAAATATATTTTCTCTTCCATATTACTTTTTAATTTCGTCAAAACGAGCCTGTAAGCTTTCGTTAACTACTGTCATAATACTATGTTCATTAACTTGAATAAGTCCTTGCTTATAAAATGGAATTGGGGTTTCTGAAGGTTTTCTCCAAAATACTATATCACCTTCCTTTACATACATACAAGAAGGACCTACTTCTACAACAGTTCCGACATGAATGAATTGTTCTTCTTCATGAAATTCACCGTCCTCATTATGTTTAATAATAGGGGCTAGACCACCTGTATCTAAAATTAAACCAGAAGCTTCATCACGTTTAATACGTTGGAATGGATTCTGTGCAAATGGTTTAATTAGCACACCTTCATAAAGAGGTTTAATTTCTAACTTAGATATATCAAACTTTTCTTGATTTTCTGCTACTTCTTTAGCATGAGCATCAAGTTTTTCTTGGTATTCATCTACTTTCTCATTAAATTTAGCAGCTGCCTGCTTCTTTACCATATCATCAACAATTTCTGCACTTCCCATTGTAAAATGTTTAGCACCACTCTCTAAGCCAGTTACGACTCTTGCAATTTTTTCATTGTCCGAACGGACTAGTCTTACATTACTCATATTACCATTTATTTGCTGGACAATTAGACTCAGGCGCACTTGTTTTAGCTTTAAGTCTACATCCACATCCTTTAAAATACCCATCTTTTTGTTCACGACTTACATCTCCAGTTTCAGGATTCAACCATAATCCAGGATTACATTGCTCTCCAATAAAATCTAATTTTCTCCATAGTGGACATTTATGACATATCTCAAGACGAGCTTCAGATAAATCTTTATTTAGTCCTAGGAACTCATTAACATGACCTCCTATTATATTTCCAATATTCACCATAATTAAAAGCAGAATAGAGTATTGTATAAGTTATTCTTGATTGAATGTTTAGTATATACATACTCTATTTATTTAGGTTTATAACTTGTTAATACTCTATTCTTTTATATTTACTTTCTTCGTCTTGATGTTTTAATTGCTTCTTATGCCAAAGAAGCATTTTTTGTACTTCTGTTTTAAGATAATCTAGATGATAAACAGTCTGTTTTCCTTTATGGTCAAAGTGTACTAATATTAAATCATCAATTACAAATTCAGGATGTAATTGTTGTAGCATCCAAGCATAAGTAGATAATTGCAAAGTATAATGATAAAAATTACAATCCTCTAATTTATTTAAAGGATATTTCATTTTAGCAGTAGACCTTGTTTTTGAATCAAAACCTGAATGCTGTTTAATTTCTTTATTAGTATTATGCGTGACAATCATTGTATGTCCTGCTAAATAAGTATGTGTTGGACTATCTACTTCTATACATTGTGTAGGAACAGTACCAACAGCTTCTACATATACAATATTTCTAAAACTATTTTTATCATTTATAGAAAATTCTATATCCTGATTTTTAATTAAAAATGGATTTAATCCATTTGTAGAAAAATGTATATACCAGTCAGAACATTCTCCATAATCAATAACAGATACTAATGGTTTAATACCTAATGACCCTAGTAACATCAGCATTGCTTCTAGTTGCCATTTTTGGTCAGTTACCATAGCAAATTCTTTTCCATTGGAATAATAATATCCATTAGTATCCATTAATCCTCTTAAAAGGTCTAATCTTTGTTTATATGACCCTCTTAGATATATATTTGGAATATGTTTATTATTTATTAAGTTTAAAGATTTAAGTATTGGATATATATCTAAAACATCATGTGCTTCACACTCGTTTTCTGAAGCTATATTATCTCCAATTTGATATCCTCTACATATTATCTCGTTCCAAATATCACTGTTATTATTAGTAATTACTTCGCATTGATTAGAGCCATCACCTAACCAACAACCTAAAACATATGGGTCTAGTGGAAGATTAGCCTCTTCTAGATTTAAAGGTTTAGCATTTTGAATTTTAGGAATGCTATATTCATTAATATTATCTTTAATAGAATTTAAATAACGGCTTAATTCTTCTGTAGTCATTACTTTTTCTATATAAGAATTATTTTTATTTTTAAATGATACTAACCACCTATGGTCTTTATCAGCGGTAATAGTTTCT
>Ga0326511_10004006_pt1 | contig 11802 bp, 9 predicted proteins | sample 0_2496_0518_D_FD_203701 | JGI IMG/M metagenome (GOLD analysis project Ga0326511, IMG submission 203701) | Bovine rumen microbial communities from UC Davis, California, United States - 0_2496_0518 | ecosystem: Host-associated > Mammals > Digestive system > Stomach > Rumen | place: USA: California...
GTTTAATGTAACAGTAGGTTCATCTTCAGCACTTGCAAACAACTCAACAATCAGTGCAACATCAGTTGCAGCAGGCGGCACAATTAAGCTTACAGCTAAGGTCACAGGTGGTACAAGCCCGTATCTTTACACATATCGTTACAGAAAGAGCAGTGCAACATCATGGAAGACCGTAGGCTCAAGCAATGTAAGCAGCACAACTAAAACATTTACTATTGCGGAAGCAGGTACTTATGAAGTAGCCGTTCTTGTAAAGGATTCTACTTCAAAGGTAGTTTCAAAGGTATTCACAGTAACAGTTACAGGAAGCTCAGCACTTGCAAACAGCTCAACCATTTCGGCAACTTCTGTAACACTCGGAAATGCTGCAAAGGTAACAGCAAAGGTAACAGGCGGCACAGCACCCTATAACTATACCTATCAGTACAAGTCCACAGACAGCAGCACATGGACAACAGTAGGTACAAAGAATACTACAACTACTACATCTAATATCAAACCCACAGCAATAGGAACATACGATGTAAGAGTTGTTGCTAAGGACAGCACAGGAAAGGCTGCAACAAAAAAATTCACACTCAAAGTAACAGCAGCTTCGACTTCAGCTGCTCTTACAAACAGTTCAAAGCTTAGTTCAGCATCTGTTTCAAAGGGAACAAAAGTTACTTTGTACGGTGTTGCTACAGGCGGCACATCACCCTATACTTATGCTTACTATTATAAGAAATCAACTGCTACATCATGGACTATCCTTGGCACAGAGTACGGTTCAGCTGCAACAGCAACTCTTACTCCGGCAGCTACAGGAACATACAATATCATGATCAAAGTAAGAGATAAAAGCGGTGAAATTGTTTCAAAGAGTTTTGCATTGACAGTAAGCTGATTATTTCTGACAGATAATATTTAATAGTTCGCTGAACACGGAACGGTCACACGATCTGATTGTGTGACCGTTCTTTTTTGTTTAGTATAATTTGAACAATTTGCTTGATAATTGATTCGTCATAGTAACGGAATTGATTCTTTTTTAGCATGAATTTTTGTTATGTACAATAAATCATCCGTTAATTCGACGAATTATTTATAATTCCCTAAAGTTTATAAATCTGTTTCTGATGTGTAATATAATAATGGAGTTATTTTTTATGTATATTATGAAAAGTGCTTTTTAATGGGGCATAGAGCAGTGGTGCGTTATTTCAGGAATGGTCATATTGTGTGAAGTTATCTCATTTGATTTTGTCCGACCCCTATATAATGTGTTTTAAATTTGTGCAAAACGCTATATATTGTATTTTGGGGCAATTTTGGTGCTTTTTTTGATTGACATTTACAGTATGTTGGAGTACAATAATACTCAGCCGCTTAGAGAGATAATAAGCAAACGCTTAACATAAATATTTAAAAATAAAATTGGAGATGATGAAATGAGAATAATTAAGCGTAACGGATCCGAGGAGATCTTTGATATTAATAAGATAGTGTCTGCTGTATCAAAGGCGAATGCCGCAACAGAGTATGGAAAGATCACTGAGGAACAGATTAAAGACATTGCCGGCTATGTGGAGTACAAATGCTCAAAAATGGACAGAGCGGTGTCAGTCGAAGAAGTGCAGGACATGGTAGAGGATCAGATAATGGCAAAGGGGGCATTCCAGCTTGCCAGAAATTATGTTCGCTACAGATATAACCGTTCACTTGTCCGTTCTTCAAATACAACTGATGATAAGATACTTACGCTTATCGAATGTAATAATGAAGAGGCAAAGCAGGAGAATTCAAATAAGAATCCTACTGTAAACAGCGTACAAAGGGATTACATGGCAGGAGAAGTGAGCAAAGATCTTACACGCAGGATACTTCTTCCGCAGGATATAGTTGAGGCACACGAAAAGGGAATAATACATTTCCATGATGCAGATTATTTTGCACAGCATATGCATAACTGTGACCTTGTAAATCTTGAGGATATGCTCCAGAACGGTACTGTTATAAGTGAGACACTTATCGAAAAGCCTCACAGTTTTTCCACAGCCTGTAATATAGCCACACAAATCATAGCACAGGTAGCAAGTAATCAGTATGGCGGACAAAGTATAAGTCTTACACATCTTGCACCGTTTGTTCAGATCTCACGTGAAAAGATAAAGCGTGAATATCTTGAAGAGCTTAAAGAGCTTGAGCTTGATATTCCCGAAGAGAAAGTAAATGCCGTTGTTGAAGAACGTCTTAAAAAGGAGATAACAAAGGGTGTACAGACTATACAGTATCAGGTAGTTACCCTCCTTACAACAAACGGACAGGCTCCCTTTGTAACAGTATTTATGTATCTTAACGAGGCAAGGGATGAAAACGAGAAAAGAGACCTTGCAATGATAATAGAGGAAACACTCCGTCAGCGTTATATAGGCGTTAAGAATGAAGCAGGAGTATGGATAACTCCTGCATTCCCGAAGCTGATATATGTGCTTGAAGAGGATAACATACACGAAGGTGACAAGTATTATTACCTTACAGAACTGGCAGCGAAATGTACTGCAAAGCGTATGGTACCTGATTATATTTCAGAGAAGGTAATGCTTAAAAATAAGGTAGATAAAAATGGTGACGGACATTGTTACACCTGTATGGGATGCAGAAGCTTTCTCACACCATATGTTGATGAAAACGGTAAACCTAAATATTACGGAAGATTCAATCAGGGTGTTGTAACTGTAAATCTTGTAGATATAGGTCTTTCAGCAAATAAGAATATGGACGAATTCTGGAAAATATTTGATGAGCGTATGGATCTTTGCCATCGTGCACTGAGATGCCGCCATGAAAGACTCAAGGGAACACTTTCCGATGCAGCACCTATTCTGTGGCAGTACGGAGCTATCTCACGTCTTAAAAAGGGTGAAAAGATAGATAAACTTCTTTATGGCGGATATTCAACGCTTTCTCTCGGTTATGCAGGACTTTGGGAATGTGTTTACAGCCTTAACGGTAAGAAGCTTACAGAAGAAGAGGGCAAAGAGCTTGGACTTCAGATAATGAAAAAGCTCAATGAATATTGTGCGAAATGGAAAGCTGAGGAGAAAATCGATTACAGTTTGTATGGAACACCGCTTGAAAGTACAACTTATAAATTTGCAAAAAGCCTTCAGAAACGTTTTGGCATAATCGAAGGAATAACAGACCGCAACTATATCACAAATAGCTATCATGTTCATGTAACAGAGGAGATAAGTGCATTTGATAAGCTAAAGCTTGAATCTGAATTTCAGGCACTTTCACCCGGAGGAGCTATTTCATATGTTGAAGTACCGAATATGCAGCAGAATATTCCGGCAGTTATGCAGGTAATGAAATTCATATATGACAATATCATGTATGCAGAGCTTAATACAAAGAGTGATTATTGTCAGGTATGCGGTTATAGCGGTGAAATTCAGATAGTCAAGAATGATGAAGGCAAACTTATATGGAAGTGTCCTTCATGCGGCAATATTGACGAAAATAAGATGAATGTTGCACGCAGGACTTGCGGATATATAGGAACACAGTTCTGGAATCAGGGCAGAACACAGGAGATAAAAGAAAGGGTTCTTCATCTTTCAAATCACGCATTTGCTCACTGCTGAAAACTAATTTAACAAGTAAAACAAGTCACCAACTTTTATAAGTGGTGGGATACAAGAGCAACTAAATGTCAGTAGAGGGCGTGGAGAAATCGGTATCCCTTATTGACAAGAAACAATCCACGCATCAAAAGAGGTGCTGTCATACTCCGTAAAATTACCGAGTGTGGATTGAAAAAATATTTAAAGGAGCCACTTGGTCAATATATGATTGAGTGGCTTGATTTTAAGATACGGAGATGTATAACAATGAATTTGGGAGAAATAATAACAGTAGATTCTGCCAACGGAACTGGAATAAGGGTAAGTGTATTCGTATCAGGCTGTACAAACAGGTGTGAGGGCTGTTTTCAGCCGCAGACATGGGATTTTAATTACGGCAGACCGTATACTTCAGAAACAGAAGATTTCATAATAAGTGAGCTTTCAAAGCCATATTATGAGGGATTGACAATACTTGGTGGAGAACCATTTGAACCAAGTAATCAAAGGGAAATTATAAAGCTTATCCACAGAATTAAAAAAGAGCTTCCAGATAAGAATATATGGATGTACACAGGATTTACATATGATAAAGACCTTGTTAAGGGTGGATGCAGATATATTGAATGTACTGATGAAATACTTGATAATATAGATATACTTGTTGACGGGCGTTTTGTGCTTGAACTTCGTAATATTATGCTTAATTTCAGAGGTTCGGAAAATCAAAGAATAATCGACATGAAAGAAACAAGAAAAAGCGACCATATAATTTTATCACCGCTTAATAATTGAGAAGTATATACAAAAAAACGAAAGTGTTTTTATCAAAATGCCGAATTTGTCAGAATTAAGTATATTTTTTTTAATTATTGTATTATAATAATAGGGTAGTGTTTTGGTAAAAAGTTTAAAAAACCGGAATCAGTTAAAATTGACTGTTATTCGGGAGGGTGGATAATAAAGAGATATGAAGGTAAAAAAATTTTTTTGTATTAAGAAAAAAGAAAAGAAGAAAAACAACAAAAAACAAAAAAAGAAATATAGTCAGATATTGATGCTGATATTGTGTTGTGTTGCAGGAATATCACTTATAATTTCCGGCACAGTAATGATGACAAAATACTTTCGTGCATCTACAGATAATAGTGTATCTGATAACGGTAACTCAAAACCTCCTAAACCCGATTCGACAGAATTACCTAAGACTGATTTGAAAAAGCTTACTTCATTAATGAAGGTTACTCTGATATTCGGTGATAACGAGGAATATCTTGATGGCAAGAAATTGGTTTCATTGCTTAAAAAAAATAGTAAAGGAGTATACGTTGTATCAGATGAAAAAGTAAGGGAATATGTCACTAAGATTTCGGAAAAATACAGTACATTTAAGGATTGTTATACTTTTACAACCAGTTACGGTGAAAAAGTCGATTTGTTGAATCATGGTTACGGCTGGATATTTGATAATGATTATGCAGTTGAGCAGTTGACAAACATCATTAATGAACAGGAGTCCGGAGAATATGATCTTACTTCGGACAATGAAGAAAGCAAAAAATGGTGGCTTCGCAGGATTGGACCGTATTCAATTGAACCGGATCTTGGGAATACCTATGCTGAGGTAAGTATAGATAAGCAGTGTATGTGGATGTATAAAGATGGCAAGCTTGTATTAAGCAGCGACGTGGTTACAGGCAATCCTAACTATGGCAATGATACTCCTAAGGGGCTTTATCGGGTGTATACAATGTCAGAGAATGCAGAGCTTTATGGACCGGGTTATGAAACTACAGTAGCATATTGGATGGCATTTAATGATGATATAGGGTTTCATGATGCAAATTGGCAGGATGAATTCGGCGGAGACCGGTATTTTACCAATGGCTCACATGGCTGTGTGAATTTGCCGCTGAGCACTGCTGAGAAACTTTATGGTGTTATTTCGGTTGATACACCTGTATATGTATATTAGATTGTATATAATAAAAACAGGAACCTGAACAAGATCAGGTTCCTGAATTTTTTGTCTGAGATTAGTCGTTTTTCTCTGAATAATGATAAGTTTTTTCAAGAAGCATATCTTTTACTTTCATAAGACGTGTACGGCTGCTTCTGTCATTTTCTTCAAGCTTCATAGCAATATATTTTATAGTTTCCTCATAGCGTGGGATCATAACGTGTTCGAGCGAATTAACACGTCTTCTTGTACGCTCAATCTCCGCTGCCATAAGCTCGCAGCTTTTTTCTGTTTCAGCAAGCTTTATAAGATCAGGAAGAAGCTCTTTTAAAGACATTACGGCATCGTCAAGTTCAAATGAAGTGAATGCAAAACCATAAGGGAAAATATCCCCCTGTTCAGGGCTGCTGTCAACGCCTGAAAAAACAGGGACATCAACACTCATAATATTTTTGTAGTCTATTTCTACGCCTGTCTGCTGTTTTGATGACATAAGCGAAGAATCAAGAGCCTGTTTGCTCATTACAGCACCTGCATTTATAAAATGTGCATTTGAATCAACAAGTGCGGCTTCAACCTTATCACGAAGTCTTTTATTTTCCTGAACAAGCTCAATAAACTGTCGCATAAGCTCGTCACGTTTGTCCTTGAGCATTTTATGACCTCTTCTTGCGGTCTGAAGTTGTTTTTTAAGCTTGGTCATCTGCATTCTGGTGGGATTAACATTCATAACTGCCATATTAACATCCCTCCGAAATTACTTTCCGTAATATTCATCCAGCATATCGTCCTTGATACGTTTAAGTTCACTTCTTGGAAGAATATGCAGGAGTTTCCAGCCTGTGTCAAGGGTCTCTTCAATGGTACGGTTAGTATTGTAACCCTGTGAAACATATTCCTTTTCAAAGGCTTCTGCAAATTCGGCATATTTCTTATCAATATCAGTAAGGGCTGCTTCACCGAGAACTATCATAAGTTCTCTTGCATCTTTACCTCTTGCATAAGCCGAGAAAAGCTGGTTCATTGTAGCGGCATGGTCTTCTCTTGTTCTGCCTTTGCCGATACCCTTGTCTTTAAGACGTGAGAGTGAAGGAAGAACATCGATAGGAGGAGTTATACCTTTACGATAAAGCTCACGGCTGAGTATTATCTGACCTTCTGTGATATAACCTGTAAGGTCGGGGATAGGATGTGTCTTATCATCCTCAGGCATTGTAAGGATAGGTATAAGAGTGATAGAGCCGTCCTTACCTTTTTGTCTGCCTGCTCTTTCATAAAGAGTTGCAAGGTTTGTATACATATATCCGGGGTAGCCTCGTCTGCCGGGAACTTCTTTTCTTGCCGCAGAGACCTCACGCAGAGCATCCGCATAGTTAGTAATATCAGTCATAATAACAAGAACGTGCATACCCATATCAAAGGCAAGATATTCCGCTGCTGTAAGAGCCATACGGGGAGTAGCTATACGTTCGATAGCCGGATCATTAGCGAGGTTTACGAACATAACAGTTCTGTCAATAGCACCGGTTTCTTTAAATGACTGTACGAAATAATCAGATTCCTCGTAGGTAATACCCATGGCAGCAAAAACAACGGCGAACTGTTCATTTTTGCCACGGACAGCAGCCTGTCTTGCAATCTGAGCAGCAAGCTGTGCGTGGGGAAGGCCGGAAGCTGAGAATATTGGAAGTTTCTGACCTCTTACGAGTGTGTTAAGACCGTCAATAGCGGAAACCCCTGTCTGTATAAATTCCTGAGGATAGTCACGTGCAGCCGGGTTCATAGGTGTACCGTTTATGTCAAGACGTTTTTCAGGTATAATAGCGGGGCCGCCGTCAATAGGATTGCCAAGTCCGTCAAATACTCTTGAAAGCATATCTCCCGAAACGGGAAGTTCCATTGATTTGCCGATAAAACGGACTTTTGACTGAGCAAGGTTGATACCTGCAGCAGAATCAAAAAGCTGCACAAGGGCATTTGTGCCGTCAACCTCAAGAACCTGACAGCGTCTTATTTCACCGTTTGGAAGTTCGATTTCACCGAGTTCGTTATAGGTAACGCCCTCAACATCGCTTACCATCATAAGAGGGCCTGCTACCTCTTTTATTGTACGATATTCCTTTGGCATCAGTCCTCACTCCTTTCAAGAACCTCTTCAATTTCCTGTTCGAGAATAGCCTCGATAGAACTGAATTCCTGTTCAGTTTTTTCTTCGTCTTCATATTTGAATCTGCCTATACGTTCACGAACCTGCATAGACGCAAGAAGTTCTATATTTGCACCTTTGCCTAAAGCCTCAAGTGACTTATCATAGCAAAGAAGAATAGCTCGCATCATAAGCACCTGTTTTTTGAGTGAAGTATAGGTATCAACTGAGTCAAACGCATTCTGATGCAGATAGTCTTCACGAATAGCACGGGCAGTTTCAAGCTTAAGGCGGTCAGGAGCGGAAAGTGCATCCATACCTACGAGGTTAACAATTTCCTGAAGTTCTGATTCATCCTGAAGCAAAGACATAAGTCTTGAACGAAGCTGCATAAAATCGGGAGAAGCATTGTCTGCATACCATTTTGAAAGCTGATCAACGTAAAGCGAATAACTTGTCAGCCAGTTTATAGCCGGGAAGTGACGTTTATAAGCAAGAGCAGCATCCAGCCCCCAGAATACTTTAACGATACGCAGTGTAGCCTGAGAAACAGGCTCAGAAATATCACCGCCGGGAGGGGATACAGCACCGATAACAGATAAAGCACCCTCTGTATCTTTTGTACCGTTTACGATGACACGGCCTGCTCTTTCATAAAACTGAGCAAGACGGCTTCCGAGATAAGCAGGATAACCTTCTTCACCGGGCATTTCCTCAAGACGACCCGACATTTCACGGAGAGCCTCAGCCCAACGGGAAGTTGAATCTGCCATAAGAGCAACTGTATAACCCATATCACGGAAATATTCGGCAATAGTAATGCCTGTATATATAGAAGCCTCACGAGCTGCAACAGGCATATCTGATGTATTGGCAATAAGAACAGTTCTTTCCATAAGAGAGTTACCTGTTCTCGGGTCACGAAGTTCAGGGAATTCGTTAAGAACGTCAGTCATTTCGTTACCGCGTTCACCGCAGCCGATATAAACTATAATATCAGCGGCAGCCCATTTTGCAAGCTGATGCTGAACTACTGTCTTACCTGAGCCGAACGGGCCCGGAACAGCAGCCACACCACCTTTGGCGATAGGGAAAAGGGTATCTATAGTTCTTTGACCGGTTGTAAGGAGAATATCAGGAGAGAGTTTTCTTTTGTAAGGTCTGCCTATACGAACAGGCCATTTAACAGCCATAGAGATTTTTTCTTCTTTGCCGTTGTTATCAAGTATACAGATCGTATCATCAATGGTGAAATCACCTTCTTTGATGACCTTAACTGTACCGCTGATTTTATTTGGAACCATAATTTTATGGACAACGGCATGAGTTTCCTGTACTGTACCGATAACATCACCGGCAGAAAGTTTATCTCCCTTTTTAGCTGCGGGAACAAAATGCCACTTCTTTTTATGGTCAAGAGAAGGTACTTCAACACCTCTTGTAAGGTTATTGCCTGCAACCTTCATTATCTCGTTAAGAGGACGCTGAATACCGTCATAAATAGCACCGATAAGCCCCGGACCGAGTTCAACGGAAAGGGGAGCACCGGTAGATTCAACCTCTTCACCCGGACCAAGACCGGAGGTTTCCTCGTAAACCTGAATACTTGCACGATCACCGTGCATTTCGATTATCTCACCGATAAGGCGGTGACTGCTGACACGCACAACGTCGAACATATTTGCATCACGCATACCCTCAGCAATAACAAGAGGGCCGGCAACTTTAGTAATAATTCCTTTTGTCAAATTTCACACCTCTTTAATATTAGGTTATTGTTTAAAGAGAATATCTGATCCTACAGCCTGTTCCACAAAGGAAGAAAGTCTCTTTGCACCCTCACCTTTGTTGCCGTTAGCACCCGGGATAGGTATTATAGCGGGAATAGGATCTTCGGAAATTTTTATGCGTTCCTTTTCGGAAGCCGCAAACATTTCCTCTGTCATAAATATTATAGCATAAGTATCTTTTTCGACAGCAGCTTTAAGAGCAAAAACGGCTCTGTCAGTATCATTACAGATTATAGCGTCTACACCTATAGCACCGAAGCCTTTTACGCTTTCACTGTCGCCTATTACAGCAATGCTTTTAACCATAGATCTCACGCAGCCTTTCTCTTATTTTTTCGGGAGGAGTATGTGTTACTATACCGCCGGAAATAATGTGAACAGCTTTGCGTTCATATTCACAGGCGGTATAATAACCCAAAAGCGGCTCTGGCCCCTCACATTTAAGCTTGCACATAGTTTTGGCAAGTTTAATAAGTCTGTTGTCGATAAATTTCTCAAATTCTCCGGGATTTTCCCTGAAAGCAGCCATAGCCTTATTGCAATCACAGGTATCCAGTTTTTCAAAATATTTTAAAAGATTTTCCGTACCTGTGAGAGCTTTTGAAATGACCGCAGATTTATCGAAACCATCCATTTCGCATAATGCAGTTTTAAGATAATCTGCTGAAGAATTTGTTCTTGCACCGCGAATTGCAACTTTTACATTTGAATAGAAGGCAATTGACTCAAAATAGCTGTAAAGATACTCGGAACGTGAACGTCTGCCTTCATCGAGCATTTTTTTTAGTGCAGCACAATCTATTACAGCATCACTCAGTCTTGCATCATTAGTCTGAGCAAGGAGTTTGTATGCCTTTTGTGCCGCATCCGAAAGCCATTGAGGAAGTTTATCGAATTTTCCGTTTTCAACAGCATTTAAAAGAAGTTTTACATCGACTGAAACAGGATACATAAGAAGATCTTTATATTCTCTGTCAGCCATAACAGCTTTGAGAAGTGTTTTCAGATTATGAATATCATTCTGAAGATAGAAAGGTGAGAAAACCTCCATATTTGGAGCAACACCTCTTATATACTTCCACATTTTATCCGTATTTGAAACAATTATTTCATCTATAGTTTCACCGTCGCCAAAGCCCTTGTCTTTCAGAAAACGAACAATCTCAGCTTCGGTTTTCATACCTATCATCTGTTCAATATCGGACATAGTAAGGAGAGATTTTTCCTTTGCTCGTACCGAGCCTATAGAAAATTCATAGGATAAAGACATAAATTCCCTCCTTAATCCTTAAAAAGCTCTCTGCCGATCAGATCCTCGATTTCTTCACGTTTATCGTTTATGATCGATAAAAAGCTCATATTTTCTTCTATATCACCGTTTACAAGGATAAACCCGCTGTCGATAGCATCGTTTGGTTTATCTGATATAACGGCATCAATACCGCATTTTTTAAAACGCTTTGACATATCATCAGGCATACGTTTCAGATCCTTGGAATTAAAAAATACTGTACCGCTTTTTTTATCCATGGCAGCAGCCAGTTTAAGCACAAGATCAAAATAATCTTTCTGAGGAAGATTGAGCATATGCTGATAGATATGTTCAACGGCTTTTTTGATTTCAGTGCGTTTTGTTTTAAGGAGAAGATTTCTTTTTTCAAGCTCCTCTCTGCTCTTATAAGCAGCAAGCATTTTTTCGGATTGAAGCTGAATACGGTGTTCACCATTGTGACGGATCTCTTGAGCCTGTTTTTCAGCCTTTTCGACAGTCTCCTTGTAGATTTTGTCAGCCTCTGCGCTGATCTGTGCGATTCTTTCTTCAGATTCCTGCTTAATGCTTGCAATAATTTTATCTCCGCTGCTCATATTCTGCCCACCTTTACCAGAATGCTTAAAGCATCCGTAATTATTTATTGTTTATTCTTACATTTTGATTCCAGGGATGGAAATAACCATAAGAAGAGAAACGATGAAGGCAAGAAGAGCATAGATTTCAACAAGTGTAATAGAAACCATTGCCTTGGAGAAGTTCTTTTCATCCTTAGCACACATAGAGATACCAGAAACAGCGGCTTTACCCTGAGCGAAGCCTGAGATCATACCACCGATACCGATAGCGAGTGAAGCAGCAAGATAGGAAAGACCCTGCATAAGGGAGGGAGCATCACCGCCGAGGATACCGCAGCTTATCATGATAATAAATCCAACGATAAAGCCGTAAAGACCCTGTGTACCGGGGAGAAGAGTAAGAACGAGCATTTTACCGAACATCGAAGAGTCCTCGGAAAGAACGCCCAT
>Ga0326511_10004007_pt1 | contig 11801 bp, 9 predicted proteins | sample 0_2496_0518_D_FD_203701 | JGI IMG/M metagenome (GOLD analysis project Ga0326511, IMG submission 203701) | Bovine rumen microbial communities from UC Davis, California, United States - 0_2496_0518 | ecosystem: Host-associated > Mammals > Digestive system > Stomach > Rumen | place: USA: California...
CAAGCGGTGCACGTGAGCCCGTCACCTCGACCTCGTCGAGGGTGGCCTCCTTGTCGGGGGTGTCGTCGGCAGTGACAACAGTAGTGCCAGCTACGGTAACGTCATCGGCTGTGGTGGCTGCTGCTGACTTCAGCGTAGCAACGCTCAGTACACCGATGGTGACCACACGTCCCACACAGGCAAAGAGGGCATAGCCTTTCCGCGAAAAATGACGGAAACGCAGGGCCTTGCACTGATTGAAAAGTGGTTTGTACATATTATTTTTAATAAAAAGACGTGCAAAGTTACGAAAAAAAACGTACCTTTGCAAACAATTATGAAAGATTCTGTATTAATACTTAGCGGTGGTGTAGATTCGACCACCTTATTATATGATGAGCAGGAGCGGATAGCGCTGGCCATCTCGTTCGACTATGGTTCGAAACATAACGCACGGGAGATTCCGTTTGCTCAGTGGCACTGTCGGCAGTTGGGCATCCGACATATCACGATACCCCTGGACTTCATGACGAAGTATTTCCAGAGCTCGCTGCTACAGGGTGGCGAGGAGATTCCTGAGGGTCACTATGCTGACGAGAATATGCGGTCGACGGTGGTGCCCTTCCGCAATGGCATCATGCTGTCTATTGCGGTAGGTATAGCAGAAAGCAATGGTCTGAAATATGTGATGATGGCGAATCATGGGGGCGACCATACCATCTATCCGGACTGCACCCCGCAGTTTGTGGATGCCTTCGACCAAGCTTCACAGGCTGGCACCTTTGTAAAAGTGTGTCTGCGCTCGCCTTATACGAACATAACGAAAGCAGACATTGCCCGTAAGGGCAAGATTTTAGGCATTGACTATGCGAAGACGTGGTCGTGCTACAAGGGTGGCGAGAAGCATTGCGGCAAGTGTGGCACCTGCGTGGAGCGTCGCGAAGCCTTTGCCGAGGCGGGCATCGACGATAAGACGGAGTACGGTCTGTAGAAATTGAAGTCCGAGCAAAGAGGGATTCTGAACCGTCCAAAGGGGGATTCTGAACCGTCCAAAGAGGGACTTTGCAGGGAGATGATTAGATTCGGGCGGCCGCCCTCGCCAATTCGGGCGCCCGCCCTTATATTTGCCGGCGGGCGCCCTCATATCTGCGAGCGCACGGTCGATTCCGTTTTTTTATCAACCAAATAGGGCACGCAATGCTTCTTCAACCTTACGGACTGGTACAAGCTCAATCTTGAATTTCTTACGATTCAAGCCCGAGAGATTGTACTTGGGGATGATGATATGCTGGAAGCCCAACTTCTCGGCTTCGGCAATGCGCTGTTCGATGCGGGCAATGGGGCGCACCTCGCCACTGAGACCTACCTCGCCAGCCATGCACCAGCCACTCTCGATAGGCGTGTCGACATTGCTCGACAGCACAGCGGCAATGACAGAGAGGTCCATCGCCATATCAGTGACACGCAGACCTCCGGCAATGTTCAGGAATACATCCTTCTGCATCAGCTTGAACCCCACACGCTTCTCCAGTACTGCCAGCAGCATGTTCAGACGACGCTGGTCGAAACCGGTGGCAGAGCGCTGAGGGGTGCCATAGGCTGCTGACGATACCAGCGCCTGCGTCTCGACAAGGAACGGACGCACACCCTCGATGGCACTGGAGATAGCCACACCCGAGAGTCCGTCGTGGTCTTCGGTGAGCAGCAGTTCTGAGGGGTTGGAGACCTGACGCAACCCTGTCTGCTGCATCTCGTAGATGCCCAGTTCGGAGGTAGAGCCAAAGCGGTTCTTGATGCTGCGCAGGATGCGATACATATAGTGCTGGTCGCCCTCGAACTGGATGACGGTGTCGACAATATGTTCGAGAATCTTAGGACCAGCCAGCGTGCCCTCCTTGGTGATATGGCCAATGAGGATGACGGGTACGCCACTGGTCTTGGCAAAGCGGAGTAGGGCAGAGGCACATTCGCGCACCTGGGCAATGGAGCCTGCGCTGGACTCGACATCCTCCGTCGAGATGGTCTGGATGGAGTCGATGATGATGAGCTCGGGCTGTACCTCCTTGATATGGTCGAAGATGGCTTCTAGCGAGTTCTCGCAGAGGATCATGAAGTTGTCGTTTGTCTGATGGCTGATACGCTCAGCACGCATCTTTAGCTGGTGGGCACTCTCTTCACCGCTGACGTAGAGCACGCGCTTGTCGGTTAGGTTTAGCATGGTCTGCAGCGAGAGCGTAGACTTGCCGATGCCAGGTTCACCACCCAGCAAGACGATAGAGCCAGGAACCAGTCCGCCACCCAGCACACGGTTGAGCTCAGCATCTAGCATGTCGATGCGTGGGTCGTCGTGAGCCGAGATGTCGCGTAGGCGTAGCACCTTGTTCTCGCGCAGCTGTCGACCTGCCGATGCAGCAGCCGTCGTTGCCGTCGCCTGTTTGCGGGTGTCGGCCACCTTGATCTCCTTGAATGTGTTCCACTGTCCGCAAGCAGGGCATTTGCCTATCCACTTGGGCGATTCCTGTCCGCAATTCTCGCAGACGTACATTGTCTTGTCTTTTGCCATATCAGTCGCAAAGTTACAAAAAATCCCTAAACTTTAAACACTAAACTCTGAACTTTTTCATCTGTGCAAACGTTTTTGCGCTGTTTCGTAAGAAAAAGATGTAGAAAGGATAACTGTGTACGGAAAAATGTGTATCTTTGCGCATAGAAAGCTATAACCTCAAAACGAAAATGAAAAGAACAATTTTCCTATTGGCTCTGGCAGCCTACGTGACAACTATGAGTGCAGCAAAGACAGTGATTGACCGTGTTGACCCTACCGACTGGTTTGTGGGACTAAAAAACCCTCAGGTACAGCTGATGGTGTATGGCAAGAACATTGCCGCAGTGAAGGACGTGACTACCGACTATCCCGGCGTGCGGATTGACAGTGTGGTACGCCTTGAGTCGCCTAACTATCTGCTGGTGTACATGAACCTGCGCGACGCCAAGGCAGGCACCATGACGCTGAAATTCGACAAGAAGAAGGTGGAATACACGCTGAAGAATCGCGAGATGAGTGGCGACAAGCGCATGGGATTCACCAATGCCGATGTGCTCTACATGCTCATGCCCGACCGCTTTGCTCAGGGTGCAGGCCATAACCCTCAGATAAAAGGTATGCGCACGTATAAAGAGGATCGCACGCAACCCTCGCTGCGTCATGGTGGCGACCTAAATGGTATCCGCGAGCACTTGGACTACTTCAAAGAACTGGGTGTGACGGCACTCTGGCTGACCCCCGTGCTGGAGAATGACTCGCCAGACGACGCACTTGGCTATTCGACCTATCACGGCTATGCCACGACGGACTACTACCGCGTAGACCCCCGCTTCGGTACCAATGAGGACTATCGCCGTCTGTGCGACGAGGCTCATAAGCAGGGACTGAAGGTGGTTATGGACATGATTTTCAACCACTCTGGTTTCGAGCATCCCTGGACGCTGGATATGCCGACGAAGGACTGGCTGAACTTACCCCAATGGTTGAAGGAGTCGAAGGGTACTTCTGATTCGCGTGGCACCAGTTTCCTGCAGACCAGCTACAAGCTGACTCCTGTGGTTGACCCCTACGCTTCGAAGATTGACATGAAGGAGACGACAGAGGGCTGGTTCGTATCGACCATGCCTGACCTGAACCAGCATAACCCACACCTGATGCGCTATTTGATACAAAACAGCATTTGGTGGATAGAAACGGTGGGTATCGACGGAATCCGTATGGACACCTATCCCTATGCCTATGCTGACGCGATGGCCCAGTGGATGAAGGAACTGGACGAGGAATACCCCAACTTCAACACCGTTGGTGAGACGTGGGTGACAGAGCCCGCCTATACCGCCACATGGCAGAAAGACTCGAAGCTCTCAACACAAAACTCTTATCTGAAGACGGTGATGGACTTCTCGTTCTTCGACAAGCTGAATCAGGCTAAGAATGAGGAGACTGACCCCTGGTTTGCTGGACTAAACCGTCTCTACGGCTCGTTTGTCTACGACTACCTGTATCCGAACCCTAGCAGTGTGATGGCCTTTATCGAGAACCATGATACCGACCGATTCCTGGGCGAGGGATGCGACACGCTGGCGCTGAAGCAGGCGATGACGCTGCTGCTGACGGTGAACCGCATTCCACAGCTGTACTACGGTACAGAGGTGCTGATGAACGGTACGAAGGCGGTTACTGACGGCAACGTGCGCAAGGACTTCCCTGGCGGATTCCCTGGCGATGAGCATAACTGCTTCACCAAGGAGGGACGTACCAAGGCTGAGCAGCAGATGTTCCAGTGGACCAGCCGTCTGCTGCACTGGCGACAGGGCAACAAGTGCATCACGAAGGGTACGCAGACACAGTTCATCCCCTTTGAGGGTGTCTACGTGATAGCCCGTCAGTATCAGGGCAAGACTGCTCTGGTGGTGCTGAACGGCACGTCGAAGCCTGCCACCATGAAGATGGCCCGCTATGCAGAGGTGATTGGGTCTGCAAAGCGAGCCAAGGATGTGTTGACGAACCGTTATTACGACCTGACGAAAGACCTCCAGTTGAAAGCGCGTCAGTCGCTTGTCCTGGAATATTAAGTCTTAAACATAACTAGCCGAACCAGTGCTGGTTGTCTGGTAGCCAGACTGGAGTTGGCGTTGCAGTTCTACATTTTTCTCAGCCAACTCCTGATTGCGCTTGGTCAGTCGGGAGTTGACTTCACGGAGTTTGGTCAGTTGTTCTGACAAATGTTTCTTTTCTATGTCGACCACCTCTTCTTTATAGTGGCGTGAGGCTGATACGGCGCGCCAGATGATGAATCCCAGCAGCAACATGCTGAACAGCTGAATGAATATGGTGATGATACCATTGCGTGTGATACCCGAGTAGATGTTCTCAGAGAGGATAGAAACCTCCTTCAAAGGCACGTCGACGAAGAATACCGCTATCATCTGTCCGTTGAAAATGACGGGTGCTGCATAGGTACACATTAGAATATGAGTGCCGCCCTTGTCGACATAGGGTTGTGTCCAAAGACTCCTATTCTCATTAAAAGGCACCGTATACCATTCACGTTCCGTATAGTCAAAGCCCAGGTGACTGAAGTGAACATTGGGTTTTCCTTTGTTCTTTGACAATAAAACGGTAGCAGGGCGGTCGTCAAAAGCGTAAGGAGCATAGAACTTGTCAAATCCTTTATCCTTATAGTAGTTAGGGATAAATGCCACGCCAGCTCCTACCATATCAGGATTGTTCTTCAACATATGAGCCGTAAGCGTGGTAAAGATCTCAGGATTGTCGATGACCTTCAGCACGTTAGGCATGATGTTCCTGACGGCTGCCTCAGCTTCTGCTTTTATCTTTGCCACATGCTGACTCTCTTGAATGTCACGTTGTGCTTGAGCCAACAACTCCTCGCGTGCTCCCTGTCGAGCCAAGAAATACTGTACGCCTCCTATCACTTCAATGATGATGGCAGCTGTGAATAGGAGCATTATAGAATATTTTCTCATTGTCCTATCTGTCTTTTTCGATATATGTAAATGATGTATTGCCTATCGTGAACATCTTTCCATGATACAGCCATTCCTTCTTGTCCACGTTCACGGCCTTACCCTCAATATATACCCCCTTCTCACGGGCTATGAGATAGAGACATTCGTCTTCCATGTGAATTTCTGCGTGAATAGGTGCTACGTAACCTTTCAAATCCCAAGAAAGTTGCAGACTGCAGTCTACTGACTTTCCTATGGTTACTACTCGGCCAGGATTATTACGGAACCATTTGTACAGTGCTACGTCCATGGTCTTGACAGCACCTTCCACTTTCAGGAAATAACGATCTGAGCGAGGTGCTGCGTATGCTATGCACAGCATCAGACCTACGGAGAAGATGAGGAAACTGAATAGCAGCAGCACGCGGAAGTCTACCTCAGAGTCGAAGAAGATGGCAGACCATACGTACATCGACAGGAAGCCGATGATGGCACTCAGTCCAATGAGTGACTTACGTAGTGGTATGCGTGTGCCATATGTAGAACAGAGCGCTATCAGATAGCCCATCAGTGTCCATGGAATCCAAGTAAAGAAAGTATTGTATTCCGATAGTCCAAAGCTATCGATAATGGAATTAGTGAGGTAGAATAAGATAAAGCTACCTATGGACGCCACGACTGATTTCAGCAGGATATTCATTATGGCATGCTTCAGGTTGCGCATGGAGATAGCTAGTGTGCTGATACTCAATGTCAGGAAGAAAGCCGTTGTCAGTCCGAAACTTGGCAGCAAGTCGATACGTCCGTTCAGCGAGGCAAACAGTGTGAAGCATATCCATGACTCCAGTGCTGCCATGAATGCCATCATAATCCAGACCAGGTAGAAGCTGGCATTATGGGTGTCGTAGATGTTCTTGCTATTGTAGTAGTGTGAGCCATTCTTGCAGTGGTCACTGTATTCCGGACAGTGGTGTCCGTTCTCGTCCCAGCACGACTTGTGCATCGTATGTTCACACTTCACGACAATCTTTTCGCCTATCTCAAAAGGTGCCTTACAATAGTAGCATGACTCCTTGACGGGTTGATTTTCCCAGCTCATATTGTTGCCGGTATAGTCAGTCACATGCTTCTTGAGGAATATCCGATAGCGGATATAGGGAACCAGCAACTGCATGACGAGCCATACCACCAGCATGCAGAAGAAACACAGCACGATACCCTGTATCAGTACAACGGGCAGACTGAGTCCGTTGACGATGATGGGGGCGTAGATGCTACCTTTGACGATGTCGGCTGTAAACGAAGCGAAGATGGAATCTGTCTTGGCGTCAAGGAAGTCGACGGTCAGTTTGTTTTTCCCACCGCGATAAACCTTGAAGTTAGGATTGATGAAGTGGAAGATGTTGCTCGGCGACTTGATATTGAATGCCTTGAACGTCTTATCTTCCAGCTCAATCAGATTGAACTGTTCCATGTAATTGCCGCCATTCTTGCTACAGAAGAGCCAGAGCACATTGTTGCTATGGTCGTCAATCTCCATGTCATTCTTGTTGCAGTTCGCATAGAAAGCCAGGAATTTGTCCTGTATGGAGGGATCCTCCTTCACCATTTCTTCCTCGAAGAGATAGTGATCGGGATCTATGGGCTCATCGCTGTCATCGGCATACAGCATTCCGTCTGAGAAGGTCAGTAGCACCAGCTTGTTGCAATTCTCCCAAGGCTTCTGACCGTTGATCATCTCATACTTCTTCTGGAGCATGGAGCGATACAGATAGACATATTCTTCAGAAGAGTGCTTGAAGTAGTTGTCCATCACGTATGGTGAGGTAGGCATCGACTCTGATACCTTCTGACCGTCCATGAAGGCAACATATAGATTGTCGTTAATAAACAGCGACTTGGCATTGATAATCTTTTTGCGGATCTCATTGAGTACAGGCTGTGGTAATGTGAGGTCTACCAGTGCCAACATGCGGATGTCATGCTTGTCGATAGCCAGACCCTCTGTGTTCTCTATCCTTGTCAGGATAGGTGTCGAACGCTTGGTGCGTTCAATGCCGTTGGTTTTCTCGCTGACATGAACTTTTACGCGTGAAGAGTCTTCCAACAAGTAGGGGCCAATGTCTCTCAATATCTTCGTGGCAATGTCGAAGGTCTTATAGTTTTGCGAGAATACTATGGTATCAACCTTCATGTTTGGTTTTTGTTGGCTGGGGATACCAATTCCCTCACTATCCAGTTCGGAGAAGTCATCCATACTGGGGAACAGGTCATCGCACCCTGCTAGACAGAGGGTTGCTAAAACCGTTAGGATGTATCTGTACATTTTCTTCATCGTGTTATTACCTTATTATATATATTAGATGGTTGGATACATGCCACCACCTTGTCTATTCAACGCATCTTGATATTGCTTGGCGGCCTCATGCGCCTTCTTGAGTGCCTGTAACTTCGACAGCATCAGGTTAAAGAAGAGGATGATGATGGCCACACAGGCGAGACCTATCAGATAGTCTTTGATACGCTGTATGAAGGGCTTGTACTCCATAGCCTGTATCTTCTCTGACATCGCCTTGTATTTGGCAAACTTGTCGTCCAGCATCTCCATATTCGTGGCGAGTGCAGGGATGAGTGTCACGGCGTTTTTCGCGCCTTCGTAACTTGTCTGCAGCTGGGCGAACAGCTCTTGCTCCTTAGCCTTGACCTTCTCCAGTTTCGGAGCAGCCTTTTGAATCAGCGACAGCTGGAAGGCCGTCCTGTATAGATGATTATATGTGCTGTCTTTTTCAAAGAGCAAGCGTTCGGCCTTGACGTAATCGGCCAGCGCCTTACACTGCTGGCGCTTTGAAGTGATGGTGTCTGCCAGCGTCTGTTTCAGCAGCTGCACCTGTGTCATCAGTTCCATCAGCTCTTCGTTATCCACGACGTCCATCTGCATTGCCTGCGAGAAGGTTGTCCAACGGAAATCGAGCGACCTCATGTTCTCGTCTACCATTTTGATCTTATCGTCTATCAGCTGCACATACGTATCCGTGAGCGGAGTGTTCTGTGTAAATTGGAACTGCATGTCGCATACTAACGCAAGGTGGCTCAGATCTTCGATATACTGCTTCATGCGGCTCTCCAGTTCAGCATGCAGGGTGTCTGGGTCCTCAGAAGTCTGAGCCCATCCTCCCAGTGCATAAAGACCGAGCACTGACCAAAGTAGTATATATCTTATCATTTGCATGTGTTGTTGTAGTATTTTTCTGCCTTGTGGAATATGTTGATGGCATTACGGTCTTCTGCTGTTGTTGCCGATCCGGTGGATAGAATAGCCTTTGTGTCTTTGATGATACTTTCGCACTGTTTCGAGATATCCTTACGCTCTATGGGGTCGTTGCTGAGCAGCCATCGTGCTACCATCTTGTCCAGCTGTCGGGTATTCGCCAGAATGGTCTTGTTGTTGACGGCGCGTCCCTTAAGTCCCAAGTCTGCCATACTGCCTGAACCTCCTGCGTTGATCTGTACCTTGACGTCGGCAATCGAGTCTACCAGCAGGTTGTATTGGTCACGGTTCTCCTGAACGGTAGGACAGGGACTCATGTCTGGATTCTTCTGGAATTGGGCTGCCAGTGTCTCCTTTAGCTCCTGGAAAGCCTTCATGGTAGCATCGTCGCCAACCATTCCCTTTCCGTATTTCTTTTTCAATGCGTTGTAGCTCTTCTGTGCAGCATTCAGCGCATTCTGCGACGCTGTAATCTCTTCGTTGAATCCGAAGCAGGGGTCGCGTTGAATAGTGATGTTGTATACCGTGTTCAGGTCCTTGCCGTAGCTAATCTCGTAGTTTCTGGCCTCTCCCTTCTGTTTCACCAGATCCATCAGCATCAGGTCGTGTAGACTCACGCTGACCTTGTCGCGCTTCCCCTGAACGTTAAACACCTGTACGATGAAGTCGTTGACCATCTGTAGCTCCTGATCTACGGGTTGCAAGCCGTCGCAGGTGAACCACTTCTTGAAGACGTGTTTGCTATAGGGTTTTGGCAGACTGTTTCGGTAAGCCTTGGTCAGTCGGAAGCGGTCCTTGGGATTGCAGTTGGCCACATAGGAAAGCTTGTCGACATGAATATTCCGTCTGCCAATCACGCTCTTGTAACGGGTGTCGTCCCAGAACACGAAGAGCATCCTGTAGGAGATCAGCGTGACCGTCAGTGTGTTGTCGGCCTCGTTGAAGTCGAATTTTACCATCAGGTCCTTATCCGTAGCATCGTTCTTGAGGGTGATGTGGTCGGTATACGAATCTTCCTGTGAGATGGTAATGGGTCTTACCGTCTGTGCTGCCAGCCCTGCGGTGATCAGCATGCAGGAAAACAGTAGGATTGCTCTATTCTTGATGTTCATCATATTGCTTTTTTACTTTATGGTCAAAATATATCCAGTCGAGGGGCTCTCCCTGACAGCGTACCCATGCTGCCACCTGCAGGTCTTCGGGGTAGGGTGGCTCCATCGTGGCATGATAGGTGTCGTAGCGCAGATAGGAGGCTACGCGCCTGACGGCCCACAGCAGATCGGTATAGGTGTCTGCCATGTTGATGCACACGTGTCCTGCAAACATTCCGAAGAATCGGATGTTCGGATGCCAGGGGTGTGCTATCTCCTTACCCTGCTCGTCGGTGGTCTTGAAGCTCAGTGCTGGTGGTGCGTCCACACACGGGTAGTTCATCGGCAGTGTGATCTCCATCTGGAAGTGGTCGGCAAAGAGTGGCTCGTTGGCTACTCCCGGCTCGTTCAGCCGTTCTACGCAGGTCACCCCGCTGAGGCTGTGTATATAGTAGTCGATGTGATAGCCCACAGGCAGCCCGTCACTGTTTCTCTTGGTGATATGCCATTGCAGGTCAGAGCGTCCATCGAGGCCTTGCTCCAACTGCTTCCACTCGTACAACAGACGTCTGTTACGTCCGCTGAGCTGACTGCCTATGAATTCTTCACTCCTCATCCTGGGAACGGGTCTGGTATCAGGAAAACGGTGTCGCCATTCTCCACATTATAGTCGGCCAGCTTCTGGTCGGTCCGTCCTATGCGTGGCCGCATGACGCGTATCTCATGCACCTCAGGGTCTTCTTTGCCAAAGAAGTAGTCCAGCGGTGCTCCTGTCTGGTCTATCGATGGGAAGTCGAAGATCAGTTTACCGTCATTGCCTATGGCATGACGCAGGTTGGTCATGAGCGTCTCCAGGGGAGCGTCTGGGTTGACCACCTTGAAGGTTACTGTCTTGTTCTTGTAGACGATGTTTAATAAGAAATCTGCCATATCTCTAATCTCTAAACTCTAAACTCTTAGCTCTCAATCTTGATAATCACTTGTATGGGGTAAATATTCGTGCTCCTGACGTTCATCATACTCTTGAGCAGAATCTCGGCCATCTGTATCTTGTCAGCAAAGCCGCGTCGGATGAACGCGCTGTCCAGCAGGGTAATCTCCACCAGTATCTCATATCCGCTCAGTCGCTTCTCAAACTCCTGACGGAAACTGACGGTGATGTTCTTCACCATGTCGCGCACAATGCCGTAGCGGCTCATCAGCTCGTAATAGCAGAACTGTTTTATGTCTGCCGGTGTCACCAGTCTGTCATGTGTCGTGATGTAGTAGCGTCGCAGACTGGCCTCCGTTTTTTCGTCGCGAATCTCGTCACATCCAGGTACCGGTGTGGCTATCATCTGTGTGGCGCCGCCGTCCAGTCCTGCGGGTACCGTGAAGGAGGGGTTGTCCTCCAGCAGATTGTTTACCGACGATCCGTTCGTTGTCACGTAAGTCACCTCGACACTGACCTGTTTGTCTAGCGTGTTGAGGTTCGGACGCAGCAGCAGGTAGACACCTGCGGCACTGCGCACAGAGTCCTGACGTGTACTGCTCTCCAGCTTCATCAGCGTCTCGGCCAGTGCGTGAATCAGTCGGTCGGTAGCCACCTCCTGCACGTTCTGGAAAGCATAGAAGTCGGAGTAGTATTTGTTCACGATGTTGTGCAGCAACTTAGCCAGTCTGCCTTGGTTGAATCGGTCGGCGGGCATCCTGCGCACCTCAATGGGTATGTCGTTGTACAGCTGGTCCTCCGTAGGACGTACCATGTGGAGGAACTGCTGGCTGAAGACGTTGCCTTCGGCACTCTGTGGGCTGAAGCCGGCCACGCGAGCTATCGGACTGTCTGACGACAGGGTGACGGTATTCTGGTTGGCATTGACCAGTATCACGCTGTTCAGCAACAAGTTCTTCTGGTCGAACACGAAGTCCTCGCCCACGCCAGTGAATTCAAACACGATGTCCAGCAT
>Ga0326511_10004009_pt1 | contig 11796 bp, 16 predicted proteins | sample 0_2496_0518_D_FD_203701 | JGI IMG/M metagenome (GOLD analysis project Ga0326511, IMG submission 203701) | Bovine rumen microbial communities from UC Davis, California, United States - 0_2496_0518 | ecosystem: Host-associated > Mammals > Digestive system > Stomach > Rumen | place: USA...
GCAGAAGTCCTTTATAAGGTCGTACTTATAGCGTTCACGTTCGACAAAGAAGTCACCGTTTTCAGGGTCATAATACAGACACCAGCCACCGTTTGTCCAGCCTATGCACTGTTGTTTTCCGATGTCATACCTTTTTCCGTCAACAACTGCACAGCCTGTATTTTCAAGGCAGAATAAATTGAAGTAACCTGTTTTATTGCAAAAGTCCACCATAAAACCGTTGCTTACCGTAAGACATTCCTTGAAAGCATCAGGGAGTATTATATTATTTTCCTGTTCGTGACTGTTTATTTCTTCAAGTGAAACAGGTTCATGGGATTCACAGAACCACCAGTCAGCGTTTTTACGCAGTTGTTCTGAAAGTGAAATAATTTCTGAAAGCAGGTCTTTTATTTTACTCATTCTTGTTTACTATTCTTGTTTCAACAGAATTGTCATCAAGATTTACATAGCGTACAAAGAGTGAAACCTTGTTGTCGGGGTTGAGATTATTCCAGAGCATATTGGTAAAATCGTCAATATTTCCTGAAATTCCTACGAGTTTAGGTTCACCCTCAAAACTTGGGAGCGGATTTCCGTCACCCATATATGTATGAATGAAGTGACCCTCTCCTGCAATGGGGTTAGTGTAGCTGAAAGTGTATCTCTGGCATGAATCGGGGTTTCCGTTGGCACTTTTAAGTATTGACATAGCGTAGTTGAAGTTATTTTTGTCGAAGTGGAGTATACCTGAGATTCTGGGGGTATAGTTGGGAGCATCGTCCTCAAATTCACGGGTACGGAGAGACTGTTCAAAGGTCTGCTGTTTGTCCATGAGTTCATAAATAGTATCGGTCTGGTCACCGTTGGTGACAATGAGTTTATTTCCGAGTACACGGACAGGAGCGTAAATAATGAGGTGGGGGTCAGTAAGTTTTGAGGGGTCAAAAGCCTGAGTGCGGATACCGTCACCGTCCTCAACGAATACTCTGTTACGGCTGTTTTCACTTCTTCCCATTATGAAGTAAGCAGTAACAGCGTACTTTCCGCATTCGGACTTTCCTATAACAATACCTCTGCCGGGGTAAGCGTTTGAGTTGAGTTCATTAGCCAAATCGAGTTTAATCATAATAATTCTCCTTTAAATTCTGTTTACAAAATTATAATCATCTTCGTCATATTCAGACCACGGTGAATAGTCGTTAAAGGAACTCAGGTAGACGAGTTTTCCGTCAAGTACGTCTATTTCCATACCGTGTTCGATTTCCCAGTCGCAGTTACATTCAATCTGCCAGCCGATTTTGCTTTCGTCATCAGGTTTTTCAACAATAAGTACAGTTGGGTAAAAGCATTTAAGAATCTCTTTTGGGTCGGTATCGGGATAAATGGGAACAGTTAGTTCTTCCATTATTTCCTCCTCGCCCACCATATCCATAAAGTCAAGGCAGTAAGCCTTTGAAGCTCTGCAAATACGGTCAATGAGTTCCTCGGACATATTATCGAAGTCCTGCACACATTTTTCAGCGTACTCAACAGTTGCACCGTCTTTAATGTATATATTCAATTCTCTTTTGAAGAAACTGCTGTAAAATTTTCCTTCAAATGCAAAATAAGAGCTTTCTTTAAGGTCTTTAATCATAATGTTCCTCTTTAAATTCTGTTTGAATAGTCAGATTTGTCATTATCATCGTGTTCAATCCACGGTGAATAGCCGTTAAAAGAACTAAGGTAGACGAGTTTTCCGTCAAGTACGTCTATTTCCATACCGTGTTCGATTTCCCAGTCGCAGTTACATTCAGTCTGCCAGCCGATTTTGCTTTCGTCATCAGGTTTTTCAACGATAAGTGTGATAGGGGTCATGCACTTTAAAATTTCTTTTGGGTTGGTATCGGGATAAATGGGGACAGTTAGTTCTTCCATTATTTCCTCCTCGCCCACCATATCCATGAAGTCAAGGCAGTAAGCCTTTGAAGCCCTGCAAATACTGTCAACGAGCTGAGGGGACATATTATTGAAGTCCTGCACGCATTTTTCAGCGTACTCAACAGTTGCACCTTCTTCGAGGTAAATATCCATTTCTTTTTTGAAGAAAGTGCTGTAAAATTTTCCTTCGAGGGGGAAAGTACCTTCTTTAAGATTTGTAATCATAATTATTCTCTCACATAAGCCTTGCCGTCAGCTATTTCGATTTTGTCCTCGCAGAAAAGTGAAACAGCTTTGGGTAGCAGTTTCCACTCTACGTTTTCCATTATTCTCTTTTGGAGAATTTCAGGAGTATCATTTCTTTCCACGTTTACAGTACCTTGCAGAATAATAGCACCTGCATCGGCTTTTTCGTTTACGAAGTGGATAGTAGCACCTGATACCTTTACACCGTATTGGAGTACAGCCTCGTGGACTTTAAGACCGTAGAAGCCCTCACCGCAGAAAGATGGTATAAGAGCAGGGTGTACGTTTATTATTTTGTAGGGGTAGGCTTTTGTAACGCACTCGTCGAGAATGGTCATAAATCCTGCGAGTACTATCAAATCAGCGTTTTCCTCATTGAGTACCCTTAAAATTTCCTGACTGTAAGACTTGGTATCGGGGAAATTTTTTCTGGGTACTGTTCTTGTGGGGATACCGTTGTTTTCAGCTCTTTGGAGAGCATAAGCACCTTCTTTTGAAGATATTACGCAGGTTATTTTACCGTTTTTGATAATTCCTGATTTTTGGGCATCAATAAGAGCCTGTAAATTAGTACCGCCACCTGAAACCAGAACGACTATATTTTTCATTTACTGCCTCCGATTATTTCAATAGTTTTTTCTTGTTTTTGTCAGTGTACTTGTCTGTGGCAATCATAATAAGGTCAATTACAACTCCGAAGCCCCAGAAGCCGTGAGTAAATAAGTAAATCAGACCCCATACCCACTTTCCGGTATAGAAATGGTGAACTCCGAGCCAGCCGAGAAATATACAAAGAAGAAGTGTATTAGTTTTTCTTCTGTTGGAAAATTCCTCAGTATTTGACGGGGCAGGGAACGGGATTTCTGTATAGGCATTCTGACCTGCCTCATGCCATACGTTACTGTCGGTTTGAGGCTGACTGTTCCACGGTGTATTTCTGTCAACGCTTTCGGTTGTATCGGGAGAACCGTCCTGACCGTAGATATAGCTTATATCAGAGTCACAGTATTCACATCTTTTTGCAGTAGTTTCTGCTCCGCAGTAGGGACATCTCAAAAAAATCACTCCTTCAGCTGAATTTTTCAATAATGAAGAAAATGACAGCAATGATACCGCCTATAAAAATCATACGGTAGTAGGTTTCAGTGAGGTCAGATTCACGGTCAGCGAAATAGAAGAAAGAGGGGTTGCCGGGGTCATAGCAAATCATTTCCTCACTGCCTGTTTCGTACTTCATTTCCTTGTCAACGTATGAATAGACGGAAGTTATTTCACGGCCGTCCTCAGTTTCGTACCTTAGTATAGGGGAATAGCCGGTACGTTTTTTAAGTTCGCTGTACCCTGTTACAGTACCGTATACCGCAATGCTGTTTTTGACCGATTTTTTAGTTTGTACAATTTGGAGTACAAAAACGGCACTCATCATAAGGTATATTATGTCAAGGCCATAGAACAGGTGACCTTTGAAGTAAGATACTGCAAGCGTTATCATAGAGAGTACAGACCATACCAAATCAATAAAAGTTACTTTCATGCTTTTTTACTTTGGAAACTGTACATGACCCTGAATAATTTCCTTGTCATCAGTGGTAAAAGGGATATTTTCATCGACAATCACCTGACCGTATATATCGGTAATACGGAAAGTGAACGGACCTGCACCCATTTCCATGGATTCAAAGTAGTTATAGTTTCTTCTTTTTATTTCGACAAAGTTTCCGTTTTTGTCGAGGTACTCTAACTTAGTAATGGGGTAGCGGTGGTTTCTGACCTGAACACCGCACCAGTAAGGAGAACTGCCCTCTTTGTACTTGTAGGAAACGGGAGCATTTTCAGCACTGTCAAGCGGTACTATTTTCCAGCTTACAGGCACTCTGCCTTTTTCCACGGGTGCGATAAGAGGGAAAGCGTCAGTATACAGGTCGAGGTCACCCTTTTTTCCTTCGGGAAGGAGGTCAGTGACGAGCATATTTATAGTACCGAGTTCACCTGTAACTTCGAGGTAAGCACCTGCGAGCTGAGCGTTGTTATAGTCAACTATATTCATGGCTACTATCCAGTAGTCATCTTTTGAGATAGGTTCGAGCATACAGCAACCGCCCTCATAGCCACCGCCGTAGAAAGTGCCGTCACCCGTATGGACAGTACCCTTAGGTTCGAGTATACAGGATTCGTCAATAGTATATACAGAATCGTAACCGCCCTTGCTTTCAAACAGACCGTTGTATCCTTTGCCGAGGACGTAGTCGCTTATAGCAGTAAGTTCCTCAGCGGAGTAGTTATTTTTCCTTGCGTATGTAACATCATAGCAGTTTACAGTGCCGTCACCGTTTGCATCGAGTGAGTGACCTGCGGAGAAGGACGGGAATACGACAGCTGAAAGAAAAGTTACTGCTGACATTGCAGTACAAACAACAAATTTTTTCATAATTTCAACCTTTCGGAGCAGTAAAAGCGTTCCGTGAAGAATCAGCAGATAATAACTCCCTCATCGGACTCAACGAGTTCACCGAGTATATAAGCGTCCTCGCCTGATTCTTTGAGTACTCTTACAGCCTTGTCAGCCTCAGTGCTGTCAACGGATACGACAAGACCGACACCCATATTGAAAGTATTGAACATATCTCTTTCAGGGATATTTCCTGAACGCTGAATGAGGTCGAATACAGGGAGAACCTGAACGCTGTTTCTTTCTATCTTTGCGGAAAGACCGTCAGGGATTGAGCGTGGGATATTTTCGTAGAAGCCACCGCCTGTGATATGTGAAACGGCTTTTACGTTTACTGACTCAATGAGTTTAAGGAGGGGCTTGACGTAAATTCTTGTGGGGGTGAGGAGAGTTTCACCGAGTGTTGCACCGAGGTCATCGAAATATATTCCGAGGTTTTTCTCATTTATTTCAAATACTCTCCTTACGAGTGAGAAGCCGTTGGAGTGAACACCGCTTGACTTTACGGCAATAAGTACATCTCCTGCTTTCTGTGATTCAGGGCGGAGTATTTTATCCTTGTCCACAACGCCTACTGAAAAGCCTGCGAGGTCGTACTCATTTTCGGGCATAAGACCGGGGTGTTCAGCAGTTTCACCGCCTATTAATGCACAGCCTGCCCTTACACAGCCCTCAGCTACGCCTGATACTATTTCGGCAATTTTTTCGGGGTAATTTTTTCCGCAGGCGATATAGTCGAGGAAGAACTGGGGCTTTGCACCACAGCATATAATATCGTTTACGCACATTGCAACGCAGTCAATACCTACTGTATCGTGCTTGTCCATAACGAATGCGATTTTTATTTTAGTACCTACGCCGTCAGTGCCTGATACGAGTACGGGCTTGCTGATACCTGTCATATCGAGTTCAAAAAGACCGCCGAAACCGCCTATTCCTGACAAAGCACCGGGTATAACAGTACGGGCTATATGAGTTTTCATAAGTTCAACAGCCTTATAGCCTGCGGTAACGTCAACGCCTGCTTTTTTGTAGCTTTCTGAAAAACTGTTGTTCATTGGTAAAATCCTCCGTTTTTAATATTATTAAGTCGTAATGCGTAATGTGCAGTAAATAATACTGTATACAATTACGCATTACGAATAAAGGTTTAGAAATTAATTATTCAAGACCGCTCCAACAGTAAGTACAGAGTTTGCACTTGTCTATTCCTACTGCGTTCATTTTTCCTTCGAGGGTCTGAAATTCGAGAGAGGTGAGTTTAAGTCTCTTGCAGATTTCATCTCTGAGGTGTTTTCCTCTTTCGGTAGAGGAGTTGCTGTACTCGGAAATGTACTTTACACCTGCCTCGCCCTCAAACTCGTGAATAATCTGTCTTGCGATAAGTTCGAGTTCGGAGTGGCTTCTTGAAAAGTTGAGGTACTTGCAACCGTACATTATAGGTGGGCAGGCTGACCTCATATGAACTTCCTTTGCACCATTTGCATAGAGAAATTCTACTGTTTCCCTCATCTGAGTGCCTCTTACTATGCTGTCGTCCACAAAGAGGAGTCTTTTTCCCTCAATGAGTTCGTGAACGGGAATGAGTTTCATTTTGGCAACCTGATTTCTCATTTTCTGGTTTGTAGGCATAAAGCTTCTCGGCCATGTAGGGGTATACTTGATAAAGGGTCTTGCGAAAGGTATACCGCTTCTGTTTGCATAGCCGATAGCGTGCGGAGTACCTGAATCGGGAACACCGCATACATAGTCAACATCAGGCAGACAGCCGTTTTTGATGTCGTTTTCAGCCATGATTTCACCGTTTCTTGCTCTCATTACCTCTACGTTTACTCCCTCGTATACTGCATTGGGGTAGCCGTAGTAGGTCCAGAGGAAGGTACAGATTTTCATTTTAGACGGGTCGCCCTTGCTGAGGAGTTCACAGCCGTCAGCAGTAATTCTTACTATTTCGCCTGCTTCGAGTTCTCTGTAAGTAGAGAATCCGAGTTTCTGGAAAGCGAATGATTCGGAAGAAAGGCAGAAGCCGTCCTCTTTTTTGCCGATTATTATAGGGAGTCTGCCGTACTGGTCACGGGAGGCGATTATACTGTCCTTAGTGAGGATTATGAGTGACATAGTACCCTCAATTTTGCTCTGAGCGTAGCGTATGCCCTCTACGAAAGTATCTTTCTGAGCAATCAGTGCGCCGATAAGGTCGCCTGAGTTTATATTTCCACTGCTCATTGCCTCGAAGTTTGCACAGCCTTTTTCAAGGAGTTCTTCAACGAGAGCATCTGAATTTCTTATGATTCCTACCGAACAAACGGCATAGAGACCGAGTTTTGAGCGTACAAGGATAGGCTGGGGGTCTGTATCGCTTATACAGCCTATACAGAGTTTTCCCTCCATTTTTTCGACATCTGTTTCAAACTTTGTACGGAAGGGTGAATTTTCTATGCTGTGGATATTTCTCTGGAATCCGAGTTTTTCCGAATAAGATGTCATACCTCCACGGCGTGTGCCGAGGTGAGAGTGGTAATCGGTTCCGTAAAATACGTCTGTTACGCAGTCATTCTTAGAAGCTATTCCAAAAAATCCGCCCATAAATTATTCTCCCATAAGTCTTTTCATAATTTCCTGATAAGCCTCTTCAACACCGCCCATATCTCTGCGGAAGCGGTCCTTGTCGAGTTTTTCGTGAGTTGTGCTGTCCCAGAAACGGCAGGTATCAGGAGAAATTTCGTCTGCAAGGATTATAGTGCCGTCAGCAGTTTTACCGAATTCAATTTTGAAGTCAATGAGGTCGATATTAAGACCCTTGAAGAACTTTACCATAAAATCGTTTATCTTGAATGCGTACTTTGCGATAGTGTCGAGTTCTTCCTTAGTAGCAAGACCGAGAGCGAGAGCGTAGTAGTCATTGATAAAGGGGTCGCCGAGGTCATCGTTCTTATAGCTGTATTCGAGTATGGGGCAGAGGAGTTTTTTACCTTCTTCAACGCCCATTCTCTTTGAGAAGCTTCCCGCAGCAGTATTTCTTATGATTACTTCGAGGGGTACTATTGAAACTTTCTTTACGATTGTTTCACGGTCACTTATTTCCTCGACGAGGTGAGTAGGAACGCCTTCTTTTTCGAGCATACTGAACATATAGTTAGTCATTTTGTTGTTGATTACGCCCTTGCCTGAGATAGTGCCTTTCTTTTCACCGTTGAATGCAGTAGCATCGTCCTTGTAGTCAACGATAACGAGATTGGGGTCATTAGTAGCGAATACCTTTTTAGCCTTTCCCTCATAGAGCTGTTCTAACTTTTCAACATTTGCCATTTTAAAAATCCTCCTGATTTGATTTTTTATCTTTTTCAAGATAAGTAATATATACAAATCCGCACCTTTGCGGAATTGCCGACAATTAATTAATATAACGTGAGTTAAATATAATTGCAACTGATATGGCGGTCGCACACATGGGAGCGAACTCGTGTGTCAGCCCGCAAATTTATAACTTTCCTGCATTAATTTAAGTAATCTTCATCTATAAGCGGTTCACCGTCTGAATTGAGAGCAACAGTCATTTCACTGCCTTTGGTTGACATCATGTAGTTCACGCCTGTATGAGTATCGACAAAGAGGATAACGCCCACATCGCCGTATACGTACTGCATTTCCTTCATAACATATCGTTTTTCGGGCAGTTCAGGTTTCTTTTCGGTTTTGCCAAACATAATTTCCTCCGATTAAAGACTGTTTATTTCTTCCTGTAATTTTCTGTCTTTTTCACGAACACCATCAGCCATTTTCTGTTTTTCGTCAGCGAGTTTCTTAGCGAGTACATCGTCTGAAACGGCGAGAATCTGTACAGCGAGAACACCTGCATTTTTAGCACCGTCAATGCCGACAGTAGCGACAGGTACTCCGGGGGGCATCATAACGCTTGAAAGGAGAGCGTCCATGCCTTCGAGGGCCTTTGACTTCATAGGTATTGCGATTACGGGGAGGGTAGTATGACCTGCAACAACGCCTGCGAGGTGAGCAGCCATTCCGGCAGCACAAATAATTGTACCGAAACCGTTTTCCTTTGCTTTTGACGCAAATTCACAAGCCTCAGCAGGAGTCCTGTGAGCACTCATTACTCTGCATTCAAATTCTACTCCGTACTTTTTGAGTTCAGCAAGAGCTGATTTTACTACTGGGAAGTCACTGTCGCTTCCCATGATTACTGCAACTTTTTTTGACATAATAAATTCTCCCTTGTTTTTATTTTAAATTATTCTGCACTTATCATTTTTACTTTATTGTCCTGACTGTCATATACAATGAAACAGTCGTCATTTATATAGCACAAATACGATATATCCGATGAAATGTAAGCTGTGGCTGAATTTTCTATGTTACTGCCGTATATTACGGGAATATCGGCAGTAACCGCATCAGAGAGTACAGTTTCTGACTGATGAGTTCTCGAAACGTCATACAAGTATACTGACTTGTCATCGGTCATATAGTAAAGACCGTTATCTGACGTACAGTAGCAGTTTATTACACTGTTATTTGCTATTTCTTCGTAATAGTTATGTATTGGAGTACTTATTGAAAGCAGTGTTCTGCTGAATATCTGTACCTACTGAAACATTGTTATTTCCGTCAACCGAAACGTAAACGTTTACATTGTTTTCATTTACAGTACTTTCTTTATTGCTGTTGTCAAAATGAGATGCAATTCCGAAACCGTCACTGAAAATTCCGATAACAAGTCCTGCTGTACTGATTATTCCTATTACTTTTCCTTTTTCTTCCATAAATTACCTTCTTCTTGTACTTTAAGATTTTCTTCGGCTACTGAACTGTCTGCAACGTAAGCCTGACCGTTTTCGTCAGCAGTAACGGACTGTATTTCGGGTACGGGGTAATCGGGTACAGACTGCATGAACGAGGCAGAAACGGCATTAATGTCAGCAGAAGTACTTCCGCAGAATTCAATTATTGCCTTATAGTCGTCATATATTGTATTTGAGGTGAAGTACTCGTCCGAGTAGACTATTTTGGTATCAGCTTTTACTGATACTTTGTAGTGGGGAATACCGTCATCTGACCTTGATGTATAGACATACATTTCGGAAATGTTCATGAGCTGTTTGGATATTATTTTGGAGTCATCAGGGAAAAGCTGTAAAAAGGAAGAAATATTTTCCTGACAGTACCTGTCAAGTACACTTTGGTTACCTGTATATGCGTAGTCGATATAGTTTACTGCACAGGATATTATTTTTTCGAGAGCAGGGACAGTAAGTTTGGAAAGTATTACCTGACTTGTAATTTTTACGCTGTAAGGGTGACTGAGTACTTCGCCTGAGAGTTCAGCCTCTCTTAGTCTGAAACCGTTTTCGTTTACGGAGTAGGTAAAATTGCCTATACTGTCTGAAAGAACAGCAGTATCATCTCTGAAAGAGAACTTACTCCATGACTGGGAAAATATTACAGAAAATTTGTTGTCGTACAGTACATATGAGCCGTCCTGAGCAGACCTTGCGGAGTAGAAAACGTATCCTTCGGACTCGTTTTTTTCTATACTCTGGTATATAAACGGAATTATTATATTTCCCTCATAGTCGATACAGCCGGTAAGATTTCTACCGCCTATATCGGCGGACGCAATGCAGATATTTCCGTCAGCGAATTTAAGTCCGAGCCACTCAGGGGGTACTATAACGTGGCTGTTTTTATCGGCAATGCCGTACATACCGCTTTCGTTCATAAAGATTCTGTTTCCTGACGAGTCTTTTGAAAGTTCTTCTGATATTGAAATCTGGTAGCTGTTATTGCCTGTACTCTGGGTAGTATCGGAGTAAAATCTTGTTATGGCGACAGCAAGAAGTATAATTATTATGAACAGTGCAGAAACGATGAGTCTTGTCTGTTCATTCAATCAGACCGCCTCTTTTCAGTTGAGTGAATTTTTCTTTTTCATGCGGTAGATTTCATCAGTTTCCTTTGCAACGTATATGGGACGCTTTTTGGTTTCGAGGTAAGTTTTGGAGAGGTACTCTCCGAGGATACCTGTAAAAATGAACTGGAAACCGCTCATAAGGAAAGTGAGGGCAGTAAAGGCGGTACTTTTTGCTTTTTTGGAGTCACTGCCTATTTCGGTGACAGCGAGTATGAAGATAAAGAAAGAGAGTATACAGCTTGCTACACCGACGAGTGCGGACACAGCGAGGGGAGCAGTAGAGAATGCCATTATACCTTCAAGGGAGTACTTGAAAAGTCCCCAGAAAGACCATGAAGAAGTACCAATGGGTCTTTCGACGTTTTCGTAGGGCATATACTTTACATTGAATCCTACCCAGCTGAAAATGCCTTTTGAGAAGCGGTTGTACTCTGACATTTCGAGTATAGAGTCTACCATTTGTCTTGTCATGAAACGGAAGTCCTGAGCGCCGTCAACGATTTCAATCTGAGAGATTTTGTTCATGATTTTGTAGAACTGCATTGCAAACCATGAGCGTACCTTTGACTCACCTGTACGGCTTACTCTCCTTGTGGTAGCACAGTCATATTCACCGTCTTTCACGTATCTGTACATCTGAGGCAGGAATGCGGGGGGGTGTTGGAGGTCAGCGTCCATAACTACAACGTAGTCGCCCTTTGCATTTTTAAGACCTGCGTAAATACCTGATTCCTTACCGAAATTTCTTGAAAAAGAGATATATCTTACTCTTTCGTCCCTGTCAGCAAGGGTATGGAAAATTTCGAGGGTTTTATCCTTAGAGCCGTCATTAATGAAAAGAAATTCAAATTCAAGTTCAGGAAATTCTTCTGACATACTGTCTGAAACCTTGATTATTTCATCGTAGAACATAGGAAGAACTTCTTCTTCATTGTAGCACGGTACAACAACAGAAATGAGTTTCACAAAACTCCTCCTAACATTTTATAGTAACACACTATTATAATACACCAAAATTGAAGATAATGCAAGAGTAAATTAATGATTTTCAGAAATTTTTTATAATAGCCTGCAATAAAGCGTGTACAGAAACAGTGGTGAGCTGTATAATAGACCTCTTGCGGAATTAAAATAACATGAGTTTGACAGATTATAAATTTATGTAAATTTGCGGGCGAACACTGTTCGCCCCTGCAAAAATCACGCAAATTATTTTAAAATTGGGATTCCAAAGGGAACTTGTTCCCTTTGGCAGGGGGTTCGGGGGACA
>Ga0326511_10004011_pt1 | contig 11794 bp, 16 predicted proteins | sample 0_2496_0518_D_FD_203701 | JGI IMG/M metagenome (GOLD analysis project Ga0326511, IMG submission 203701) | Bovine rumen microbial communities from UC Davis, California, United States - 0_2496_0518 | ecosystem: Host-associated > Mammals > Digestive system > Stomach > Rumen | place: USA...
GGTCAGCGAGCAATTTGAGCAGCACGTCATTAACGTTGCAACCGGTGCTTGGTGCAGATTTACAAATATCCGAAGCTATTGTTGGTGTACATTTCAGGATAATATTTATTTTGGTACTGAGGATTGCATTTATCAATTTGATGACGGTTATTCAGACAACGGAACGGACATTGAGGGTGTTGTTGAGCAAGCCTATTCTAATCTGGGTTATCAGGGATTGAAAAAAATTCAACTCTTAAACCCGAGAACGAGCGCGAGCACACCTTATACATTGGGAATATATGCAAACGCAGATTATTCTCGGAGACAGTTAAAATATTACACAAACGTCGGACACGTAAGCGGTTCGGAATGGGACGAGGTTTATTGGGCATCACCTGATGAGGATGACGGCACGGCATGGGTGGCGGATTCTACATCTAAGGTAAATTCTCAATGGATTTCAAGTTCGTGCGCCGGAGTAAGTATCAGTGTTGTATTTAATACGAAAACGAAAGGCATCATTATCGATTGGTATGAAACAGGCATTAAGTACCAAGCAGGAACAGGTATAATATAGGAGTAATAAAATGGCAAAAAACTGGGGATTGTTAGCGGCAATGAGTGCGCTCAATAACGTTGACACGAAAGATTATGATGCTGTCAATAAAAACTTTCAGCAATTAGCTAAAAGGTTAAGCGCAGACGAAAACTTTGGCGATTGGACGTGGAGTGTTGACGGTTCGGACGATGCTCGCCAACGCGCCGAAAATGCAACATGGGCTTCTTATTTGGATAAAATTCAACCTTTATTCAACCAACAAACGGATGATCTGCAAACAAGATTAGTCAATCAGGGTTTGACACCGGGAACGGAAGCATATCAAAGAGCGATGTCGGATTTGCAAGACAGACAGAACTCTGCATCTAATCAGGCGGCATATAACGCAACGCTTGCCGGACAGAACGCCTTTAGTCAATCTTTACAAGATTCTATTGCGGCAGGAAACTTTGGCAATAATGCTCAAATGGGAAACCAAGAAAGAATTTGGAACTTGTTGCAAAACTCCATGAGCTCTTATGATAAAAACATGCAGATGGCGAACCTTATCTCAGCTTATCAGAACTACAACCAAGGAAACAAAAAAGCCGGAATGGGTGGTGCTTTAAGCGGAGCGGCTCAAGGTGCGGCGGCTGGATCAGCTTTCGGTCCTTGGGGAGCATTAGCCGGCGGTGTTCTCGGTGGTTTTACAGGTTATAATCAAAGGGGGTAAGAATGTTAAGAGACTACACACAACAAATTATCGGTACAGCAAGCCGGTTTAAACCGCGCTCGAACGCTGTTGACTGGAAGTCTATCGGCGACAGCTTAAAGAGCATGGACACATCATTTAAGACACAGGATTTAGCCTCAGCCTTAGAAAGCGGAGATGCAGAAGCTATCAATAAAGCAAAAGCGGCTCTTGACCCTGCCGGATATGCAAAATATTTAGACGACCAAGCCATAAGAGCAGAAAATAGAGCATGGGCATTGGAAGACCAAGCAACAAAGCAAAGAAACGCTTTAGATTTACTGGCTCAACAGCAACAGAACGCCTTAGCTTTGGAAAATTTAAGAAACCAAAATGCAAGAGGATTAGCCGAGTATAAAGCAGGATTAAGCGGCGGTGTAGCAGACGTAAACAGTATTGATATAGCTCAGAAAGGTATAGACCAACTTGCAGAAGTAGGTAAAGCCGGAAATATAGGTGTGTTTACAGACTGGAGAAGGAGACACGGATTAACAGGATGGTTTGATAATGATGTTGAAACAGATATGGGTAAAATATCATCCGCTGTAGCGGCGGTTGCTCCAAGAGCTATTGCTAACCTGAAAAAATCAGGGGTTTCCGGTATTAATACTAAAGGAGAGTTTATGCAATATATCGGACTGCCTGAAAACCCGACATCAGAACAAATTCTTGGTGCTTTGCCTTTAATGTCAGAAATAGCAGGAACAAAGAATCCTCTTGAAGCAAAAACTAAAGAAGACCCTCTAGGGGTAAGATAGGAGTAATAAAATGAATATTGCTGAGATAAGACAAAAATATCCGCAGTATGATGATTTATCTGATGAAGAACTCGCAAAAGGACTTCACAGAAAATTCTACTCAGACATGGATTTTGGGGATTTTAGCCAAAAAATAGGCTTAAATACTCCGAGCGCATTGCAAGAAGATATTGAGGGTGGATTAACCGCTTTTGACAGAGGAGCAACATTCGGTATTGCTAAAAAAATCGGCGGCGCTCTTAACGCAATCGGAGCCGCCCCTGTTGACGTGATTATGGGGGGCAAATCCTTAACAGGTGCCGTAAAAGACAGATATAATGAGATTGTTCAACAGGCGGACAAGTCTCAAGAAGCTTTTGCAAATAGGCATCCTGTTGCTAACGTTGGCTTGGAAGTCGGCGGTGCTTTGATTAACCCTGTCAATAAAGTTGCGGCAGGATTTATACCAACAAAAGGAAACCTGCTTCAAAGAGCTTTGGGGTCAGGCACTGTCGGTGGTGGAATTTCTTTACTCGATTCCGAACTTAACGGAAATGAAAACGAGCTCGGAGATGCCTTGACCGTTAGTGCAGTGACAGGCTCTCTGCCTGTTGTTGGGGCGGCTTTGAGAGGAATAGGCAGAGCAGGAACGCAGGTTTTAGGTAAAACAACCGGCGCAGGTGATAAAGCAATATCTGATGCGATTAAAGCAGGACAAAGAGGTGATACTTCTTTTCTGAAAAATATGCGCAATCCCCTTGATGTTGATAAGCTTGAAAAACAGGTTGAAGAAAACTTTAATAAAATCAAGCAAAGAAGAGGACGTGCATATAATGAAGATTTGTCTCGTATTAAACAAGAAACGGCAGATAAAAAACTAAACCTCAAAGCGGTTGTTGATGACGTAAAAACAATTGTCCGAGATGTTGAGGGAGATATGCCGGAGCTCGTTGATGGGGACATGGCGAGGGTTTTGGATAAAACTAAAGAATACGTTAATGCTGTTTATAAAAAACCAAGCAACCAAAACGTTGACGGGTTTGATAGATTAAAAAAAGCAGTTGAGGGTATTACCACAAAAGAGGGAACTCCGGCGGATGCTATTAAAACACAAATCACAAACTCCATCAGAAACCAGATTATGAAGCAATCCCCTGAATATAAAGCGGTTCAAGATGCTTATGCTAGAGACAGTCAAATTATTGATGACTTAAAGAATGTCTTTAGTCTTAATCGGAACGCAAACAGCGAAACAATCTTAAAGAAAATCCAATCTACCGCAAGAAACAACGCAAATACGGATTGGGGTTACAGAGGAGAGCTCTTAAAGAAAATTGACCCGACTGGTGAAATTCAAGATAAAATTTCAGCTAATGCGTTAAACTCTTGGCAAACAAGAGGTTTGATAGGAAGCGGGGCTTTCTATGGCGGCTTGTTTACCGGAAATCCTCTTTTATTTGCTTCAAGCTCTCCAAGAGCTGTCGGAGAAGTGGCTTATAAGGTAGGACAAGGAATAAACAAACTTGCACCTCAAAGAAGCCACACACCTGAATTAGCACAAATCTTGAGACTTTTTAACAACAGGGGCGAGTAAGCCCCTCTTTTTATAGGGAGAAAACAAATGCCTTTTGACAGTCAAGGTAATTTCAGCCGTGTTCATAACTGGGAACAGGACAGAATTAACGGTATTAAAATTGTATCGGACAGACACGATGAGGAAGACGATAATTTCGCTGATGGTTTTGATATGTGCTATGTTAAAGACGGTCGTGCGCCCATGACGGGAAATGTCAACGTCGGCGGATTTCAAGTCAAAAACATGGTAAACGGCTCTTCACCGAATGATGCAGTTAATAAGTCTCAGTTAGACACTGTCAACACCACGCTTTCGACTAATAAAGCAGACAAGAGTATGTTTCAGGTTGTTTCAAGTTTACCTGCAAACCCTGATGCTGACACCTTTTATTTTATTACAGCATAGGGGGTGTCAATGTGCAAATCGGTTCTTGTTTTGGAAGCTTTGAAAAAAACGAAAGGAAACGGCGGCATGACTAAGGGTCAATTAATGCTTGCGGAAGCTCAGGCAGAGGATATTCAGACAATGAAAAAAGAACTTCAAGAAGTTAAATCAGACATATCAAGTTTGAAACAAGATGTTGCCGGTATTAATGGCAAACTGGATATTTTGATTAAACAATCTGAGAATAAGCCTTTTTTGCAAATTTTTAAGGAATTGATTAACACGAAGGGCTTTTGGTTTGTTTTAGCCTTAATAGTTATCGGTATTTATGGAATTGATTTGCAAAATCTAAAGGGGTTGTTTCAATGATTGACAATAACGAGTTAATACAACGCTTTGTTCTTCACGAGGGTTGCGAGTTGATGCCTTATAAATGCCCTGCCGGATATTTGACAATCGGAGTAGGAAGAAATTTAGAAACCAATCCTCTAACCAAAGAAGAACAAAAAGTCTGCGGAGATTGGCGACACGGCATAACCAAAAATGCGGCTTTTTACCTCTTAAGAAACGATATCGAAAAAGTTAAAAAGGAATGTCAAAAAAACATTCCTTTTTTTAATACCTTAGACAAAGAGAGAAGATATGCCCTTTTGGATATGTGTTTCAATTTAGGGATTAAGGGATTGTTGAAGTTTAAGAATATGCTTTCTGCCATGGGTGTAGGAAACTGGGATAAAGCCTCTGATGAGTGTTTAAACTCTAATTACGCTAAACAGACAGGGCAAAGAGCAAGACGAATTGCTAATACAATTAAAACAGGGAGATTTGAAGTATGACAGGAAGAATAGTCAATAATTTAATCGAAGTCAGACAAGGGGACAGTTACCCGATTAATATTGAAGTCAAAAAAGGGTGCAAGCCTGTGGATCTGACAGGTTCGACAACTTTAATGCAAGTCAGAGACGAAAACAACAATGTTATGTTTACTTTAACAGGGACAATGGTTGATGCAGTTAATGGCAAAGTGGCTCTTTTACTCAGCCCGACAGAGACGAGTATTCCGGTCGGGGATTATGTGACGGATATTCAAATTACAGGTGCGGACGGTTCAGTGAATACCATTTTTCCGGCAAATGTTAATCAAGTTGCCACCTTTACAATCACACCGCAAGTTACACAGGGGGAATAAATGGAACTTCAATTAGACAATGGGGAGTATCAGGTTGTCTTTAGGGATTCTAACCTGAATGTAACCATCGAGGAGAGTGCGCCCTTAAATGTGGTTGTCGGCGAGAGTGCGAGAATTGAGGTCGGCGAGGCGATAAACTACATTCAATCAGGTACTCAAGAGATAGCAGAGGCAGTTCAAGAAGGAATTGCCTCTTTTGATTCTAATGCTCAAGAAAAGACGAGTGAGTTTAACGATAATTACACCGAGAAAAAGGCTCTAATTGATGCTCAGGTTGATATTGTCGAGGAGCAAGCTAATATTGCAACCTCTCAGGCGCAGACGGCAACGGTTCAGGCCGGTATTGCCACAACCAAAGCAGGTGAGGCGACCACATCGGCATCAAACGCTTTATTAAGCGAAACAAATGCCTCTCAATCCGCCACAACGGCAACCACGCAAGCAGGTATTGCCACGACAAAAGCCGGAGAAGCTTCCTCAAGCGCAAGCAACGCTTTAGCCAGTGAAACAAGCGCAAGCAATTCTGCTATAAGTGCTTCAAATTCTGCGAATTTAGCAAAGCAGTGGGCAATCGGTGACCCGAGCGAGCCTGCGGGAAACTCTGCTAAATACTGGGCAGGGCAGGCACAAGCTGAATTAAGCGGATTAACCTCCCGTGTGTCTACGATTGAGGGTAAAATACCTAGTTCTGCCAGTTCTTCAAACCAATTAGTCGATAAGAATTATGTCGATACCGAGGACAACAATCTCCAAACTCAGATTGATGCGATTGTCTCAAGTTCAGACGTATTTGATATTGTCGGTACTTATGCTGAATTGCAGGCTTATGATATTTCAACCGTCCCCGTAAATGATATTATCAAAGTTTTGGTTGACTCTACTCATGGCGGAGCGGCAACTTATTACCGTTGTATTGAGACAGCAGGGGTTAAGAGTTGGAGATATATCGGTCCAGAAGGGGCTTATTATACAAAAGGAGAGGCAGACAGTAAATTCTCTACCATACCGGCAACAGGTTCATCTCTGGACTATACAGGAACGACCTTATCTTTAGAAAATGCTCAGGGAACTGTTTTAAGCTCAGTAACGATTAAATCAACCCCTGACTTAGATAACACAAGTATAACATTAAATGGGAGCTCACAGATTCAAACAGTCGGTGTTATCAACTCAAGAGACAGCTCAACAGCCGTTAAGACTTGGACAGGTACTAAAGCACAATATGATGCTATTGTTACCAAAGATGCTAACACACTGTATAACATCACAGATGATACAGATGTTTCTCTGACTATCCTAGAAGCTCTTTATCCTGTTGGAAGTGTCTATATCACAACAGCTAACACTTGTCCTTTGAGTGCTTTGATAAGTGGTAGTACTTGGGAGTTGGTAAGTAGCGGTAGAGTTTTACAAGGTGCTGATAGTGGACATAATGCAGGAACTACAATTGAAGCAGGATTGCCTAATATTGAAGGAACTTTAGCGCTAACAACGGGCGCAGTTGCGGGAAAATATTTTAGCCTTCATGGCATTGACGAATCTGGTGCTTTGTCAACCGCATACACTTCATCGTATGTTGCAAATGACGCCGCAGTAAATGTAACAACATCAACATCTGGTATATCTTTTGATGCTTCACGTTCATCTTCCATCTATGGCAACTCAACAACAGTTCAACCACCTGCTTATGTCGTTAATATTTATAGGAGAGTATCATGAGTTTATATCTTGGAGAACAAAAAATAGCTGATAACACCTGTTCACGAAACATTGGTGAGATAGTAGCTTCTACAATTCCCTTAACAGATGCAGGCTTACACTTACTCGATGGTGCTTTAATCAGTAGTGCAGGGTCTTATGCAAAGTTTGTAACTTATATCGCAGGACTTGTTAGCAATTATCCTGACCTGTTTGAGACAGAGGCGAACTGGCAAACTGCTGTAACGACCTATGGTGTTTGTAGTAAGTTTGTTTATGACAGCACAAATAATACCGTAAGACTACCAAAGATAACAGGATTTACTGAGGGAACAACAGATGTTACTGCTTTGGGTGATTTGGTTGAAGCAGGATTACCGAATATTACTGGGGAATTAAAAACATATGTGGATTTGGGCAGAAGCGAAGGAACGGGGGCTATTAGAAGACAGAACGATGGGAAAAAGTACGTTGGTACAAACACAATAACAAGCGGAACTCAATATGATGGCTTTGATTTCGACGCTTCTCGGTCTAATTCAATCTATGGCAACTCCTCAACAGTTCAACCTCAGTCCATTAAAGTCCTTTACTATATTGTAATAGCGACTTCAACAAAGACAAATATTGAAGTTGATATTGACGAGATTGCAACAGATTTAAATGGAAAAGTCGATGTAGACTTAAGTAATGTCAATGCAAGTGGAACAAGTCTTGCTAGTGGTTGGTCTATGCCGTCATCTAGGTATATAGACTTAACCCTTGGTGCAAGTGGTACTACTTATACAGCTCCTGCTAATGGGTACATATCTATAGTAATGGCTGGTACAGTAAGTGGAAATACAGGTTATTTTTCACAACTTTATGACAATGGTGTTGAAATTAGACGTTTTGGAGACCAAAGTTCTAGTGGAGCATATCACGTTTTTACACTTAATTTTGAAATAGGAAAAGGTCAGACTTTTACTTTATCATATTATGGTCTATCACCAAACTTTTTCCGTTTCATCTATGCCGAAGGAGAAAACTAATGTTTAAAGCACTTAAAGACAATAAAATCATAGCAATTAATGAAACAGGTAATTTTCCTTGCCTTGTTTACGATGAAGTTACTGAAGATACAGAACATCAGGTGTCAGATTATAAGCATTATGACGGAGAGTTTACACTTCACAATATCGAGAAAGACAATGAAGAAATGAAACAAGCACGTGCCAATGCTTATGCTGTTGAGGTTGACTCTTTAATGTCTGAATACAATCGTAAAAAGACTTTTAACTTATTTGAAGAAGGCGAGGAAGAAGAACTTATGAAAGCCATTCAAGATAAAGTGGCTGAAATTAAAGAGAGATTCCCTTATGGCGAGGTGAAAGATGCTTTATAAAGGTTCACAAAAAATTCAAGACACAGGCTCTTATGGGGTATATAAAGGCTCACAGGCTATTCGTAAGATTTACAAAGGCTCTGAGCTGGTTTATTTGTACTCACCATTTGAGCCTAATACTGTCTTGATAAATTATTCATCCGGCACAACGCAATCTCGCTCATTACCTCAAGGTCAATACTATGTTGAGGTTGTTGGTGCAGGGGGGATGGATGCCTATGGACAAGAGGGATACTGGGCAAGACGTCAAGGTGGTGCTTCAGGTGCTAGATTTTCGGCAACAATAGATGTCACTGGAGACAATCATACAATATCTATGACTTGTGGTGCTTCTTATGGTGTAGCTAGCACACTAAATATTGACGGGGTAACAGTTGCAACAGCTAGGGGTGGTGGAACTTACACAAATGTCGGTACTGTTTCTACAAACCTTAATGTTTCGGGTGTTTCTTTTTCTGGAACAACTTCAAGAAACGGGAATGCTGGGCAAGAAACGTATGTCTATGGTGGTGGCGGAAGCCCTTCAGGTGGTGCAAGCGTATCAAGTTTAGGAAATTACGGACACGGACAGTCAAACAACCCTCAAGGTCAGTACACCAATGGTGTTATTTATCTTAAATTTATAAAGGCGATTTAAAAAAAGACAGGGATTTCTCCCTGCCTCAATGTTAAAAGGTTCAGCAGTCGTATATTTTATACGGCTATTTTTTTGCTATGTCAAGGAGAAAAATATGTTAAGTTCAATTTTTTGGTGTGTTTGGAGAAGGTTATACGGGTGTGGAGATTTTAAGAAAGTCCTATCTCGCACTGTTCAAATGATAATTGCGGTTTTGGTTTTAACTTATCAGCTTAGTTCTGAATGGACATGGCAGAATATAGGAATCGCTTTAGGCGTTTCTGTATGGATAATTATCCAATACTGGAGTAGGGCAGTTGGAGAGATTATTGATGCAGGGCTAAATCCTTGCCAAGACCACAAGAGTTATGATATGTGGTTCAGACCTATATGTAATTGGATTACAGCTTTTATTAATTTATTCTTGCCTGAAGATAAAAAAATCCACAAATACTACGGGGTTTATGATTGGATTTATTCAGGGGTTAGAAATTTAATCGGCGTTCTTCCTGCAATGATTATTTATCCGTATTGGTTGTGGTGGATTCTCGTTGTGTGTATGTACCCGATTTATTGGTTTTGTTATTGGTTGTTTGAGAAATGCCCGAAATTATATAACAGCACCGTCCTAAAAAAGATAACCTTGAATGAGCCGAAGAATCTGGCTGAAGTTATTCATGGAGCAGTGTTTGGTTTAGTAGTGGGGTTAGTATGAGCCAGATATATAAATATATTGCCGTTTTTTTCTTTGCCACAACGTTTATTTTAGGAATTATGTATAACTATGCCAATCTTAAAGTAAACCGCTTAGAAAGCGAAAAAACAGCACTTAAAATGGAAGTAAAATCTTGCAACGATGGAGTAAAGGAGTTTAACGATGCACAAATACGAGCCAGTAGCACGATTCAAAAGGTCAAGGAAGCTGTCAAGGTTACTAAAAGCGATTGTGATTGCTATAATAGTTCTGTTGATAAGCGTATTCTTGACAGGGTGCGTAAGCGTTAAACCTGTAAAACCAAGAGAGAATTGCCGATATACGGCTGAGAGTTACGGTGATTTTGTTGAATGTACAATTAAATTAGATGAATTACAAGGAGAATAGCACCAGATATGGTGCTTTTTTTAACGGCTAGGGTAGCTCCCGAAAGCATAGCAACTCACTATGTTGCCGTTATTTTTTTTGAGTATTTTAATGGAGATTAAAATGGAAGAAATATGGAAAGATATTAAAGATTACGAGGGATTATATCAAGTATCAAATTTAGGAAAAATAAAATCTTTTAAGAAAAAAGAGCATATTCTCAAACAATGGAAAAGGAGCTCTTATTTTCTAGTTGACTTATGGAAGAATGGAAAACGAGATATAAGGTCTGTTCATCATTTAGTTTATGAAACATTTCACAACCGCCAGATTGGCGGTTTTTTTATACACCATAAAGACGAAAACAAAGATAACAATCGTCTCGATAATTTGGAACTGATGACTTATCAGAAACATAACCAATACCACCATGGCGGAAAACCTGCTTGGAATAAAGGATTAAAAACTCCAAAAGAGGTACACGCTAAGGCGTGGAAAAAGAGACACGAAAATTTGTGTCCTAGAAACACTGAAATCATCAACCTTGCTAAACTTGGTAAGCGAGTTGCTGATATTGCGAAACAATTCGGAATCTGTTCTAGGCAGATATACGATATTATAAAGGAAAAATAAAATGGACTTTAACAAAGGAGTAGATATGTCCGAATTTCGTTTGGCTGATGAAGAACGTCAACCTTGCGAAATTTGGACTCGAACGTGTCATGGGCTATCATCGACCTGTTTCTGAGTTTAACAGAGGAAAAAAAGAGGAATTTGCAGAACGTAAATGTTTCACTGAAGAAAAGGCTATTTCCAAAATGGAAACAACCACTTTAGCGGCAGAATAAAAAAATCGGGCTCAGTATACTAAGCCCGACTTTGTTTAAGAAGGAAGATGCATAATCTACCATCCTGAGTAAAGTAAGATTATATCAACAAAAAATAAAAGTCAAGATAAACAAAAATTTTGCACATATTGATAAAAAACTTACGGATTATGTGATTTTTTCACAAAATATAAGGAAAAAATGGCAAAATTACACACTTTTTATAAGGAATCAGAATGAAAGAGCTTAGAATTGATTTTCCTGATTATACAGCAATCAATCAAGAACGAGATGCCAAGAAACATGAAGAACTGCAAAAAAGAGACATTTATATTGTCAAGGTTAGGGGAACTTACGGAGCATATATGCCACGAGAAAGCCTTCCTTTAAGTGTAAACAGTAATCAAGGACAAGGCTTTGCTGAGTTTGTGCAGGAAACAAAAAACTTCTTTGAAAATGAACTCAATATAAAACCACGATTCCGTTGCATATTAAATAAAGGTGTAGAGGATTATATCCAACATCAATTAGTTATCCAAAATCTTGTAAAAGATAGGTAAACTTTCCCAAAATTTGCACAAAAACAAATTGTTATATAGGTTAAGTATTTGAAATTAAAAAGAAAAGTGCTTGCCACTATTGGGACTGAAAATCCTCGTGTCGGCGGTTCAATCCCGTCCCCGAGCACCACTTAAAAGCCCTTAGAAATAAGGGCTTTTGTTATGTTTAGGGCGATTTATCCACATATAACAAAAAGTTAAAAAATGGCAAAAAATGCGAGTCGTGTGCAAAGATTTTGCCCAATTTTTACACAAAGTTTCCCAAAACTTGCACAAGTTTAATTGAAAACAGAATCGAGAGCTTTGCGTTTTTCATCGTCCAAGACGTGAGCATATTTGAGAGTGGTGTTTATATTAGAGTGTCCTAAGATTTCTTTTGTTATTCTTAGGTTGTTGGTCTTTTTTAAAATCCATGTCGCGGCAGTATGCCTTAAAGTGTGAAAGTTCGTATACGGCAGGGTTGGGTCTTTA
>Ga0326511_10004013_pt1 | contig 11792 bp, 11 predicted proteins | sample 0_2496_0518_D_FD_203701 | JGI IMG/M metagenome (GOLD analysis project Ga0326511, IMG submission 203701) | Bovine rumen microbial communities from UC Davis, California, United States - 0_2496_0518 | ecosystem: Host-associated > Mammals > Digestive system > Stomach > Rumen | place: USA...
ATTGGTTCTATCGTGATCCGTCCGCTTGTTTGGATGGAAATTCAATTACATACAATTGGTGTAGCAATGGTAGAGTCAACGCATATAACCCATCATGGATTTTTGAGGATTTATATCAATGAATAGGTACACTATAATTTCAAAAAAAATTAAAAAAAACTTTAATGCCACAAAACTCACATTATCTGTTGAAAATATGAAAGCAATAGATTTTGTGATGGTAAGACCTTTTTTAAGGATATATGATTCTGCTAATAGAATATTAGGGACAGCATATGGTGACTGGTGGTCAATAGGTAACATAAAAGAAAAATGCTCAAAAACATTCACCATAACCCAAACCAATCTTGAAAAAACAGCATGGTACACCATAGGATTCATCATAGATGGAGTAACACATACCAATAGACTGTTATTCAACCACATACAATTATGTGAAGGCGAATCCACAATGTACCATCAACCTGCAACAGCCATACCTAAAACAGAGATAAAATTCACAAGTAATTTTTATGCAAATTTCTACACTAATGATGAGAAAACTTACTTGCAAGTAATAAGACCATACTACAACAGTATGGATACTAAAACTATCACAAAAAGTAAAGTAACTGTTTTAGCACCACATTTGTCAGATGAAGATGATGTAGATGACCCAAACAATCTTGGTTTGGAATATATGAATATGAGTGAACAAGTAATAGAGATATTAAGATAATGGTAAAAAAACACATAAAAAGGGATTATTCAGCACATAAGAAAAGTGTAATCCGACCCACTAACGAATACTGTAAATTAGAGATTTTCAGTTATGACCATCCCGAAACAATGTATTATTCAAGATATGAGAATAACATTGTTGGTGAAAACATAAAAGAAGATATGTGTTTAAGTTGGTTATCATATACTTCTGCTGATGGAGTTAATCGTTTAAAAGTGGATTGTAATTATGCAGCATCAGAATTTGGAGAATACCGTATCGATATTCTTTATCAAGCATACAGAGAACAAGATTACACTGGATTCATAAGCATATACGATAAAGAAAACAATAAATTAAAAGAAGATGAGTATATGTTTGATAATGAATTGAATGTTGTTAAAAGAGTAACAGCATTCTATAATCTTGATGCAGGACAATACCGTTTTCATTTAAGAATACCAGTTAATTGTCATTTTCTTGGTGTTATAATCCGTAAAATCAAAACATACACTGGAGATAATATTGATAGTGCAGAAACCAACATGATGTTCATCAATGCCACAGTAACCAATAGTGGTATGGTTAAACCAACAGAACTATCATGCACTATTGGTTATGATGATGCATTTGAATGTTTAACCTCACCATCAGGATTTTATTTCGATTATAGAGATGAAATCAATGTTTATATCAAAGATGATGATGATGAACTCCGACAAATTTTTGGAGGATATATTTCATCAATATTACCTGACAGTGATAGAACTAAACTAACAATCACAGCGGCAGATAGGTTAGTTGATGGTCAAAACAAATATGTAATGGATTCCATGTACCTTTTAGGTGGAACTAAAAAAGATGAAGATTACGATGACCAATTATACCATGATTTTAATAATTACGGTCAAGCATTAAAATTCTTATGTGACATAATGGAAAACACATTACAGAATAACATTAATGAAAACTATCTCGTAGCAGGTGAAGCATACGAAACAGGATTAGCAGTAACCTTTGGAGATGAAGGTAATGCAAAGAATGTTCATGCTACTGAAATGAGTACAACTAATAACACTACTTTTGTTACTGTACGGAATAATCCTTCTGCCGAAAAATATCAGGCAGCTTATGTGTATGATGTAAAAGATTACAATATTGATCCAGTGGACATTACAGACTTCCCAAATTTCTACATCACATATGGTTTAGGTGACCCTAAACAAGAAGTTGCAGGAAGCGGATCAGGTGGTGGAGGTGCAAGTAGTAAAGGAAAAACCATTGTTGTTGGATGTGACATAAATGACCATAATGATGCAAAAATACAAAATGCAATAATAAGTGCATTAAACAATGCAGGTTATCAGACTGAAAGATTACCTATCGGACCAAACTATTTCGCAAATTACTCATATCATGGTGCGAGAAAAGGTAAAGTAGGTGTTTATATTATTGCAGCAGGTACATATGCTATTGCAGACTACTATTATGGTGCTTGTAAAGGTACAACATTTGATAGAGCAATATTTCCAATTCGTGGAGATATATCTTCACAACCTGGTGGAAGAGAACCTGGATTCAGTACAAGACCAATAGGTGCAGACCCTGATTGTCCATCATGGTTATGTTCACATATCAGAGGTTTAACATTCCCTCAAATGAATGAAAAACTCAAAGATAGGGTTACTATCGTTGGTGGTTCAACTATCGAACAAATCGCACAAAATGTAGTTACTGCTTGTAATGGAGGTTCTCCAGGTGCAAGTGGTGATGGTAATAGTGGCAATACTGTTTCTGCAGATTCTGTATTCAAAGCAATAAGTGAAGAAGCATTCAAATATCGTTACTGTCTTGGATGTGGTTCATCTTCATGGAGTACAATGCAATCTGTCGGTTATGGTGACTGTTGGGCATTTTCTGAATTTATATTCACCAAATTGAAAGGTTATGGTGTGTCTTGTAGAATAGTACAGTATGATTCAGGTTATGCGGGTAACCACCGTTCAGTATTGTATTTAGATGCTAATGGAGAATGGAAAGATTTCCCATATAGGGAGTATGGTTGGAGTGAAAAATATGATAGGATGCTTAATAACACATCCAACTCTAAAAATGGTAGTATAATCTCTTCATTTGATGGTAAAGGTATTGATGGTGCAGTAGGTGCAGGAGATGCTAAAAAAACAGTTGTTGGATATGATAAGGATAAACCATTGCAATTTTATATTGAATTTATATTTAGTAATGATAAGGTGAATACTCATTCATATGTATTGAATGCTACTGCGAGAAGTAATCACGATAGTGCGATGGGCAGAATAAGTCCAATATGGATTAATAATGTGGTTAAACAAGCAACAATCAATGTAAAAGATTATATGGCAGAGATTGTTGGGGATGATGACCAGGAACTTAAATATTATATTCATTCAATCAGATTAAAAGCACCTAAACAGGTTGAAGCATGGTATACTACTGATGAGAATAATGTAGATGAAGCATCATGTAAAATGGATCTTTATGGTTTAGGTTTCAATCAAGGAACAATTGTAAACCCAACAGATTTATCCTCCTGTGGTAAATCCATCATAAGTGAGATGGAATCATTGGTGAAAGATAGTGGTTATTTAGTGGATATGGAATACTCCAAACACCGTAAAGACGATGTGATTAATTTTATGGTGGATAATCAAACAACACCAGCATATGTCGCTACTGAAGGAGATGACAACAATATTTTATCGTGGAGCAGTATAAGTTACACACCAATCTCTAATTTGTTTAATAATTCAGTTTATGTGTATAAAAAAGAATTTGAGAAAGGTATGTTTTATAGATATGTTAATTCAAAATTCTCCACATCTGTTTTAAAATATGGTGAACAAACAACCTTACAATCCAATTCAGAAACAATAACGGATAGAGAAGCATATTATAATGCAAGGAGGAAATCAGATAAATTTAATCCTTATGAAACATTCTCGTATACAATAACTGTACCATTTGCACCAGATATTGATATTGGAGATATTGTTAAAGTGGTGGCTGATGCGAAGAAACTAAACACTATTAAAAGAGTACAATCAGTCAAATATGTGTATGATAATAGTAAAATACCTCGTATACAAACCACATTAGGTTTGGATGAGTTAGAACCTAAACTACAATTAAAGAAAACATTACAAGAATTAAGAGATGCTGCTAAAAAAGACTCTACTTTATTCTCAACCACTGCACAAGGAATAGAGGATAAGAATTTGTATCAATGGGAGAATTAAAATGGTGAATCAAGGAAGTTACGATTTAAGAAGAGATGTTGATGTTTTAAAAAGAAAAGTTGATGATGGTATTGTTGATTCTGAATCATATTTTATTCAAGCATCCACACCAGTAGTTACATATGCTACTGGATTCTCACCATCTTCTATTACTTTTAGGAGTTATAAAATACTTAATGGATTCACTGATTTATTTCCTTGTACATTAAGAATTTATGGGTCAAATGATGGTAGTTCATACACACAAAATCCTATAAAACAAACAGATAATACGAGTTCAATAACTCATACTGTTACAACAGAATACTCTTATTATCGATGTGAGATGGTATATGAAGATAATGTTCTTGATTATCAAACAGTTAGGGTTATTAGTGCAAGTGAAGCTTCACCAGTGGTGTTTTTAGGGAATGAGTCACAATTAATTCCTTGTGATACTGAAGGACAATTAATATCACCAATTACTTTTAAAGTTCCTTATTATTGTTATAAAGGTGTTGGGAAATATCCCTGTCAATTTTCAAGAGCAGGTTCAGACATTCCAACATGGCTAACTTATACTAATACTGATGCAACATCATCTAATCCTGGAGAATTAGAAATAACAGTGAACAGTACACCATCAAGGAATCATGGTTTTTTAGTTTTAGCATTCAAAGTTGATGATGAAACAATATACTGTATATTCAATTATTCACGAACAAGAGAAGGAACTGACGGTAAAGATGGTAGTGATGGTAATGATGGTATAGATGGTGATGGATACCATTATATTTATTACAGAACCACTACTAATGTGAAACCTACTACTCCAACAGAAGATACTACTATTATTTATGATAGTACAATAGAAGGGTTGGATTTAGATGGAACGGAATGGTTTGAAGAAATTATAGGAACAACTGCCCAATATCCATACTTATGGTCTTCATTCCAAGTATTTAATGGTGTTGAAAGTAGATGGGGAGATTACTGTGACCCATACCTAATGGAACAATACACATATTACGGTTCAAATGGAGATATTGGAGAGAATGGGTTACATGGTGCTGATGGAAATACATTAACTGGAGATGACATCAAAGATAAAGTAACAGATGTATCCAGTAGTGTAATGGAAGATAGTGTACCGTCCAATTTCGTATCAGGCGAAATATTAGAAGAAACAATACAAATAGGTGATTATAAAACACATATATTCAGACAAGGAAATATTGTCGGTATTAATCTTCGTGGAACAAAACAATCATCCACCACTGTTGATAATGACTATGTCCAACTAATAACCTTACCACAGTGGGCTTATCCATTATACGATGTGTTCTTCCCTGATGCAGTCCACATAGCAGACGAACATTTAAGATACCGTATCAGAACTGAAAACAATGTACCAACATTATCATATTTCAACTATACAACAGCACCAAGAAATCTTTATATCTCCAGTTCCGTAATGTACATAGTTGATGATACATTAAGACCATCCACAAAATTAACTAATTTAAGTGGAACTATGATAGGTCAAGGAGAGGCATTCGCAGTACAATTATTAGATGATGAAGACAACCCATTACCACAAAAAACATTATACTTTAAAGTAAAAGGTATCATCTATAAAAGAGAAACTAATTTAGCAGGATTAGCTACATTAAACATGAATAATTCAGGTGACCAAGAAGTCGCAGTATGGTATGATGGATATGAATATGATAATGGTGAAATAACTACTTTAAACACATCCCATACTAAATGTCAAGGGATATTTAATGTCTATGTGAGGTCTGCATTTGTTAAAACAATTGATTGGGGCAAAGATGATGAAAAAGGATATTATGTGGAAATCAGAACCAACACCGGTGTTCCTTTAAGGTATCATACAGCATTAATGTCAATTAATGGTTCATCAAAATGGGAAGTTCAAACAGACGGTGATGGGAGGGTATACTTTGATTTAATGGGTTATGCTGATGATGTTGAAGTATTAGTCACCATACCTGAATCAAACAGAGTATATGAAACCACCTCTGAAAAACATATATTCCACATCAACTTTGAAGAAACATACACTGAAGATTTTTATCCTACCAGTGTTGATGCTAATGCGAACTTTGAAGATTTAGATCCTAAATATGTTTCATCTGTTGGAGATATGAAATTCTTTAAAACAGTGGAAATACCATATAATCAATCATTAGCACCATTAGTTTTGAATTATGATGATTTAAACATTCCTTTATCTGCAGTTATACAACATATTACTGTACAAGCAATATTCTGTGGTTTAGAAGGAATTAAACCAATGAATCGTCCATCTTGGAAAGCACCGAAGGTAGAATTAGAAGTTAATGGTGTAACCGCAGAGTTGGAGGGTAGACCATCATCAGTTATTTGTAATTATGATAATTGTGGTAAATGGAAAACAGTTAATTATAATTCTACATTAGCAAATAGTGATATATCAGCAGGAAATGTGGATGGTAGTTGGAAGAATATTAAATTAACATTATCTGACTTAAAAAATCTTGGTGGTGGTGATTCACACAAGGATAAAGGAAGATTCGCACTTGATTATTTGAGATTAAGGATAGAATACTCCGTAAACAATGATGCAACCTTGATTCCATCCAATATTCCATCAACAAACATTTATTGTGAAGATGTTGAAGTGTATGAGAAAAGTAGTAGTAGATATTATGCAAAACTTGTCATAAATGATTATCCAGTCGCAAACAAAACCTTAAAATTTAATTTACAAGGTAATGAATACAACAGAACAACTGATAGCAAAGGTCAGGCATCAATGCTCATCAATATACCAAGTGGAAACTATCCTATCACTATATCTTACTCTGATGATGAAACAACAGTCACAAAATCTGCAACAATTAAAATCAAGCCAAGAATAATCTCTGATTCATTAACAAAGTCTTACAGATGTAACTCACAATATGAGGTTATATTGCTTGATGAAAATGGTAATGTAGCACCAAACCAAGATGTGGTATTCAATGTGAATAGTGTAAATTATACAAGAACTTCTGATGAATATGGTAAAGTTAAATTAAATATCAATTTAAGACCGGGAACTTATATAGTGACCACTACATGGGAAGATATGCATAAATCAGATGAAATAGTTGTTTTAAATAATATTCATACTTCTGACTTGGTTATGAGGTTCAAGGACGGTAGTAAGTTTGTTGCAAACATTACTGATTGTCAGGGTGACCCATTAGTTGGTGGAAAAGTAAAATTCAATATTAATGGTATTTGGTATGAAAGAACTACTGATGAGTATGGTGATGCTAAAATGAATATTAATCTTCAACCAGGACATTATTTCATTACTACACAGTATGGTTCAAATCATGTAGCGAATCAGATTTTGGTTGAACCATAGATGTTCGTTTAGTTGCGAACATCTTTTTTTATTTTATGTGTGTGTAATATATTTCTTACATTAAGTTTATATATTAGAATCATTAAATATTAATATATATAGTAGTTTCAGTACATATATTACTATTACCTATGTAACGAAAACCTATATATATTTTACTATTTGATAATACATTCATAATTGAAAAGTATTACTCTGATTACTTATCAAATGGTAACTGAACACTTATATATTGAGTAGAAAAAGAGGTATATTATGCACAAAAAAAGTTCAACATTAATAGAGAGATTATTTCATAGTAGTAGTGAAAACACCAAAAAAAGTTATAATACTACTATCAGGAAATATGAAAAATTCCATAATTTATCTATGGAAGAAATGATAGAAGAGGCACTGGATGAACAAGCAAACAATGTACCTGAACATAAATTATCAATATACGATAGGATAATGTCCTTCCAAGAATACCTGATTGATAATTATGTGCACAGTACAGTCAAACACGATTTGTCAAGGATAAAAACCATCTATAAAAGAAGTAGGGTAAGATTACCTTACTTCCCACCAGTTGACCCTAAAAACTGTAAACAAAACCCATATATAGATTACTTTGAAGTAATCACAAAAGATGAAATCAGATTAGCATTACCATTCTTAACAGAAAACTTACAAGCAAGAGTAATGCTAATGGCTACTGGTGGTTATTCATTGGAAGAAACAGATTCAATGACCGTTAGGAAATTCCTTGAAGAGTTATACGATTATCATCAGCAAGATGATGCTAATGAGGCAATGAGAATACTCGCTTCAAAAAATAATATTATTTGGGTATCAAAAATGATTCGTAGGAAAACAGGTAAACCATATTATGGCTTCTGTAATCCTGAAACAACACAAGCAATTGCAAAAAGTTGGCTTAAAAAAGACATTACTGATATTGATGTTAAATTATTTAGGCAACAAAAGATGTGGGTGTCTAAACAGATGGGAGCGGTAAATGATGCTCTCGGATTTGGTAAGGCAGGTGGGTTCAGAAGATTCACACCACATCCACTTCGCAGATTCCATGCAACAAACTTGAATGGTGCATCTTTATCCTATGAAGAGGAAATGCAAATCCGTACCATTGATGAGTTGCAAGGTAGAGCAATGACTGATGTCCAATCAAGGTATATTAAAACAAACCCTTTAAAGCAGAAGTTGCTTTATGCAAAGGTAATGAATAATGTATCACTCTTCAACACCTACACTTATGAGATTTTTGATGGTGATGTTGTGGTTCATCGTGTTGATCCGGTGAAAAAATCTGAAAAATTAGAAAAAGAGAATGAGATTTTAAAAGAACAAGTAAAAAATAATAATGAAATGGATTCTGAACTGAAAAAGTACATTAGAAATGTAGGAAAAGACAACTTCGAGGAGAGGTTGTCCAAATTATTAAACGAGTTGTGAATATACTTAATCCACAACTCAACTTACTCTTTTTGATGCTGTTTAGTATATATGTAACTACTCATTTATAGTAGTTTCTTATGCTTAAAAATATAAGTTATATTCAATAATTCCCCATCACCATTCCTTGTCAGCTCACCAACATTTAATTCAAGTAAAAACTCATCCTGCACAGAAGATAATAACTCCTTATTGAATAATTCACCAGTCTGAATTAACACCTCATCACAATCAACAATCACATCCACTCTTGAAGGATGTTGTTTCCTGATAAAGTTTTCAAGTTTCAACTTGAACTCCCCACAAATCTCATTCAACTCAACATTCATACTAACTAATTTTTTATTCATCGTTTGTACTCTCATCGAAACCTCCATACTCTACTATAACAAACAACTCTATCTAATCTACATTTATTCTTCATGTGCAAAAACTTATCAGAATTAGCTTCACTCATATGATGATAATTAATAATAATCTTCCTCATACCAGAATACCATTTTTTCTGATTAAACATATGTAATCTCATCGTAAATATGCTTGCAACTCCTTTTCTTTATATTCATCAAATAATTCAATCAAATCACAGATGCAATGGAATTGTGATTCGCTGAAATCAAAATCCATCTCCCTCTTATCAAGTATAGATTGTATTTTATGGAAGAGTTCAGGGTTAGGTTTTTTATCCTCCCGTAATAACTCTTGTTGCTTAACCCATCTCTGAATCTCTCTATTCTGTTTTCCTTTATCACTCTCATATTCTTCTTCAATAGTGTCTATGAGATGAACCAAGTCTATTATCTCATAAGGTGTTCCCTGATGAGGTAAAGCATTCTCTAAAATATAAATTAGTTGATTATAACCGAATTCGGATAATTCAATATTCACATAACTACTCATTCTTCTAACCTCAAATTAATGTTATCAAAAATATCACTGACTATGCAGTATACAACAATTCCTACATTCGCCCAGAATAAATGAGGTTGTTTCAAACAACCCCATAATATCACAAATATACCAAAACATACTATATCATTTAATCTAAATAGTTTCATTATTGACAACTCCTATTAATTAAACTTAAAAAGCCTGTCAATAATAAGAATATTACTATTGCCACTGCCCACCACATTACTCCAGTTAATCCAAGAGTTGTGGCTACAAATCCCGCTACAAGCATTAATGCACCAAATACAATACACCATATAACAATTATTGAAATAATACCTAATAGTGGTATGATTACATCAAGATCCATTATTCTGTTCCCTCAAATATTTTAAACACACTTTTCCCTGAACAGATATTATGGTTTTCAACATCACAATTATCTAATTTCGCCAGTATATCTGATGGAGTTATGGCGGTTTCTTTTATTTCAGTAACTGCTGTGTAACCCATACATTCATCGACTACTATTTCATCATCATCCCATAATTCACTGATGACTTTCCTAACCTTATCTTTAAAAGTTACTTTTTTAACATTCTCATTTAACCAATCTCTTGTTTTAGTTGCAGAATCTCTACTAACATAACATAAATTATTTACTGGACTTTCTTCATCAAATGTATCTTCTATTTCCCAGTGTCCTGATAGTTTTATTATTCTAAATCTCATTCCCATATCCTCCAATAAGGTTATTTTCGTTGTACATTTTCCATCTTTCCATATCAACTCTTCACTCTCTATCAATGGTTCAATCATACATCTTCCTGTTGGTCTTGTATGTTGTTTAAACCACAAACTCAAAGCATCTAATTCATCATCTGAACATCTCATCTCTCTTATCCACCTTAAACAATTTATCAACATCCTGCTGATACACTATATTCACCGATAATATTTTATCCTTTGGAATTAAAACTATCCTCTCACAACCATCTTCACCAGTAGAATCAATCACAAGGTATTTGTGATTCTCATCATGGATAAAAGAGTATGGGTAAACCATCTCTCCAATATCCACACTAACACAAATATCATTCGATTCCAAACCAGTTAAAGTTTCTAAATACTTACTAATCATTTAATCCTCCAAAACATACTGTTTTATTCAAGAGAACCAACTCCTAATCAAGTATTCTATCACATTCACAGTCACTGCATTCCCACAGCATTTGTATCTCTGCGTATCACTGATTAGTTCGCCATCTTTACCATATTTTGTCCAGTTATCGGGGAATCCCTGAAGTCTTTCACACTCTTTTGGAGTTAATCTCCTTATACGATAATCCTTATCAACAGTACCCCAATCACATTTAGCACTGATAGTACCAGTACCCTCCTTCTGAACAGTACCTCTTCTTGCATTACTATCAGGATGGTCTAATCGTACACCATCATTAACATCAGCTTCAACATAACCATCACTAATCGCAGTACGAATTTTCAATCCTTCTCCTTTATTAGTGGTTAAGGTAGGACACACTCCATCATCTGAATAAACATTACCGTTCATCCCATGACCTGATGGATTAATATTTCCTACCTTATACAATCCAACGAAAGCATTTCCACTACCACCACATAATGTCTTCGCCAAACCATCAGAATCATATACTCCATCATCTTGTTTTCTTGGTTTGTCATTATTAATCTGATTCAACTTAACATCCTGTTTAATCAGAGTCTGACCACCACTATTACCACCACTTCTTGTCAAAGTAGTGGATAAACCATCATCACAAATTATATGCTCATTCTGATGATTACCACGATGAAACCAGTTAATAGTTATTTCATCAATAATCTCTCTGCGACCTCTTTTCGCAGATAATATTTCTCCTCCACATTTTCTTCGAGAATATCCTTTAATGAATATACGCTCCCTATTTTGGGGTACTCCAAAGTCTTTGCTGTTAAGAACCTCCCATTCAACATCATACCCCAATTCGGAGAGTATCCCAAGCATTGTCTTGAAAGTGTTTCCTTTGTCATGTGATAACAAGCCTTTAAC
>Ga0326511_10004014_pt1 | contig 11792 bp, 15 predicted proteins | sample 0_2496_0518_D_FD_203701 | JGI IMG/M metagenome (GOLD analysis project Ga0326511, IMG submission 203701) | Bovine rumen microbial communities from UC Davis, California, United States - 0_2496_0518 | ecosystem: Host-associated > Mammals > Digestive system > Stomach > Rumen | place: USA...
GCAGTGACCCAGGTCGTGGAAGGTGGACTTGTCTTGCAGGCTGATGATGAGTTGGTGTGCTACGGCAAAGAGTCAGACTTCAGGAAATTCTGCAGGATGCTATAGGCTTAAAAAAACATCCCTCAGGTGTAATAAACCTGAGGGATTCTTGAATGATGTAGGGACACCCGAAAACTTGTTTTTAAAAGGCTATGTGATTTATTAAAAACGAATAAAGAAAAAATACACTGAAAACCAGGAACTTACAAGAAATTTCATTCCCTATCATTGGAACTGTTATTACAATGTTTTAGCAAAAACCGAATTTTTCCCGAATTTTATAGGAAAATTCAAATTGTTTTCGTACCTTTGCAAACGAACCCCATTTTATATCGTCATGGCAAAGGTATTATTCAGACTTTCAAAGAAAGCTCTTACAGATTCCGGCAGGAGTGAAATTGTAATCCAATTGTCCCACCTTCATTATAATATGAGGGCAAAGAGCGAAGTATTTGTTAATCCATCTTTCTTTGAATATTATATTGACTGGAGAAAAACTGACACCAAACGAACCAATGAAGTAACCGCTGGTGTTGAGAAAGCCCAAAAAAACGGCTACATTTTACAAGATTATGGAGAAATCGTAATTCGTCAGCGACTTGAAACCAAAGATGTAACATTTCATCAAGAACAGAAGAGAAGGCTAAGTATACTGAAAGAACACATTGCTGAAATGTTTGAGAAAGCCGACAAGAAATCACTTTCTAAAGACTGGCTCAAAGAGGTGGTTAATAGATTTAATCATCCTGAGAAATATACCACGATTCAGACAGTAGCACAGGATAAAACCATACATGATATCATTAATGAGTATGTGAGTACACCTGATAGGAAAACAAATCAGCCTTTGGCAGAATCTCATGCTAAGATGTATAGGATATTAAGCAGAACTATTGCAAGGTATGTCGGATATATCAGAGCAACAGACCCAAGCCGAAAGGACTTTGATTTCAGTATCGACAAAGTATCACGTGAAGATATTGAAGATTTCTCTGACTATCTCAGACACGAAAGCGAACTAGCAGTTGATAGGCCAAATCTATTCGAAAAATTGATTGCAGAGTACCCGCAAAGTGTAGTAAAGGGGCGCAATGTGATTGTACCTAGAAGCGAGAATACTGTTATAAAGATGAAGGCGCGCCTTAGATCAATATTTAGGTATTGCAATATAAAAGGGTACACCAACAACAGACCTTTTGAGGGTGTAATCGTGGGGACTGCAAAAGTTGGCACACCATATTATATATCTATCGATGAGAGAAACAAGATAGCAGAAACAGACTTGAAAAGCATTTGGGAAAAGCTATCAGAAGAAGAGCGACAAGCTGCTAGAATGCCGATCAACACTTTGATAGCACAGCGTGATATATTCGTATTCCAATGCTTGATAGGTTGCCGAGTAAGCGATTTAACAAATTTGACAGAAGAATACATTAATAATGGAATGCTTGTTTATACGCCAAGAAAGACAAAAGATGAAAGTTCAGAATCAGTTCAAGCGCGCGTTCCACTTCATCAAAAGGCTTTGACCCTAATTGAGAAGTATAGAGGTGTAGACAAGAAAGGCAGATTGTTCCCTTTTATATCAGACCAAAGATATAACGACGCTATAAAGCTGATATTCAAGATGTCTGGTATCACAAGAAAGGTAGAGGTGAGGAACCCACTTTCAGGTAAAACTGAACTTGTGCCAATCAATGAGATTGCATCAAGCCATTTGGCAAGACGTACATTTATTGGTAATGCATATTTTCGAGTACACGATCCGAATATCATTGGTAAGATGTCTGGACATGTCGAAGGTAGCAAGGCATTTGTAAGATATCGTAATATTGAAGATGATACACTTAAAGAGGTTATTGATTTAATCGGCTAATTCAATGAACATAGATGGCATAATAATTCAGGAGCAAGTTCTTGCTGAGTTTGAAGAACAGCTCAAGATATTAATGAAAAACCGAGGAATTGAATTGTGGGGGGATTTCATTAGCCGCGTTTATCAGATGATAAACAAGAAGGACATCTCATGGGTAGATTTTAGGATGTGGTTGAGATTGAATGTAAAAGTAACAGAGACTGAAGAATTCTGTGACTGGATAATAGACTGGCTCGACTACATTAATGCAGAACCTACACCTGAATTAAAAACAATTTGGGATATGTCCAGGCTGCTTAATCGCAATCCTGAGACAGGAGAAACACAAGGGAAACTGATATTTAGCCAATATCTCTATCAATGTGAAAAATTAGGGAATAATAGTCCTTTGGCTGCTATTAACGCAGCCATGATGATGTCTGTCACAAAATTCAGTGAAATATCTTCCCTAATAAATAAGCTAGACATATCTGAAGAAGCTAAAGACACGATACTCCGAAAACACATGTATGTGTATTTAAAGGCACCGGAATCAAAAGATCTCAAAGATGATGAGATTGAAATGCTTGATATGATTGTTACCAAACTCATAAATGACCCCATATTGAATAATTATGAATCTGATGATACAAAATTAAATATTATTTATACATTAATTTATGAGAAATATAAGGACTATTGCGGGATAAAACTCTTTCCTTTTTGTGAAAAAATTAATCTGTTTTATACCAAAAGAAGCATAAAGAAAAAAGAAAAAGAGAAAAAAGAAAAAGAAAATAAAGTAATAATAGAAAAGGAACCACCGAGTTTGCGTCGTCAAACTATTAAGAATTATCTTGAGTTTAGAGGGGGAGGTAAGAATTATCGTCCAAAAATATCGAATCTGGATCCTGCGTGCCTTGCCAAACTCGAGAATGAAATTGAAAAAGAATTGCGTGAAAAGGCGCTTATTGGTGATACAGACACTCCGAAATAGTCTGCTCAAATTAAGTCAAGCAGTTTTTCGTGAGGCCATGAATCCGACCCAACCAATTTCGGCATCAGAGTACTTCCCGTCGTTCCTATACCAGCTCGCGCGTACATTATTATAATATAGCCTTGGTATATACGTTTGCCCTCGATGATTGTATGACCGCCCTCAGCAATCCATCCATTTACACTAACATCTGCCATTTTCTATAAATACTCTTAAAACGAGTGACAAAATTAATCATTTCTCCCCGATTATGATTATCTTTGGCCTCAACTTTACAAAACTTTATGAATTATGGCTCATATTGCTATATATACACTGACATCTGAACTTCACGACGAGCAAGCTGTCGATGCTGTTACCAGAGATTTCTTAGGCAGTCTTGGTATTGATTATTTGTTCAAAGGCTGCGACTATTCAGATTATGGAAGCAGCACACTCAACCTGATCTATGTAAGAACAGGTGGAACAGAAGGTATCTTCAAAGAACTGCTCCCTGATTTATTGGAGAAATCCAACCGTCCCTTTTACCTGTTGACTTCTGGGAAGAGCAATTCCCTTGCCGCTTCAATGGAGATTCTCTCGTTTCTCCGACAGAATAATGTCAATGGAGAGATTATTCATGGCAGAAAAGAATATATCAATAGTCGCATAAGGCTATTGGCAAAAGTTGAAGAAGCGAAGGGAAAGATGAATGGGTGTCGGCTTGGCGTTATCGGTAAACCTTCCGACTGGCTGATATCCAGTTATGTGGATTATGGTATTGTGAAGCAGCGGTTAGGCATTGAATTAGTGGATATACCTATTGATGAACTGCTTGATACACTTGCGGGCATCCCCGAAGAATTTACAAGTGAATCATCTGACAGGGAAATTATAAGAAAGTCTCTCCCTGGAGCCAACAGGATATACAAGGCACTGAGAGACATCATTGACAAGCATCAACTCCAAGGGTTCACATTACGATGTTTTGACTTGCTGAACACAGTGAGGAATACTGGATGTCTGGCTTTGGCAAAGCTGAATTCCGAAGGCTTTGTGGCAGGCTGCGAGGGTGATGTTCCTGCCATGTTGTCGATGAAGATCATCCAATCTGTTACTGGACAGTCTGGCTTTCAGGCAAATCCCTCAACAATTGACCCGGAAACAGGTGAGATACTTTTTGCCCATTGTACTATTCCGTTGAATATGGTAGAGCGATATGAGTACGACACACACTTTGAATCTGGCATTGGTGTGGGAATCAGAGGTTTTATGAAGGAAGGGGCAGTCACTGTATTCAAAGTATCTGGTGACTTGTCTCGCAGTTTCATCGCAGAGGGTACATTGGTCAGGAATCAGTCAAAACCAGATCTCTGCCGTACTCAACAGATAATCCAACTGTCGGACAAATGCCAAGCCTCTTATTTCCTGACTAATCCCATCGGCAACCATCACATTATTATTTCTGGAAATTATAAGTCATTGTTAGAAGAGATTTTGAGATGAAAAAACTGCTAATATCAGCCATTCTGTTGTTCTCTGTCCTCACACTCCAGGCACAGAGCATCAGCCATATCGAGACAACAAAGGCGTGGTACTATATCTATGACCAGGACGGGAAGAAGATAAAAACCATCAGCACAAGTCAGGGTGAGCTAATGGGCTATAGCTCGACTTTCTATATCATTAAACAGGGAAAGGCATTCTATATTACCTTTGATGTAAACGGAAAACGGCTACATACCTTTGGCGTTGCTTCTGTGGGGGAAATCATCGGAGTGGCAGGAGACACTTTCACAAGTCGTCAGGGGGTATGGATCTACACTTGGAGTAAGGACGGTAAGAAGATTAGCACGAGGGGAGCGAAATAGGAACAATTCTATAGTCACAGTAAATACTAATTATATTGGCAATTTAGTGCTTTATCTGTTGTTCTATTTTCATTCAAGTTCTAAATTAAATCCGCTACATAATTATCGGTATATATTCCTAACAGAGTAGCCTTACAGCTAAGGGCAGTGTAGATCCTCCAGAATTCTGGGCCGTGGACTCTCTCTTTACGTCTGTTCTTATTATTCCGTTTCTCTGTTTCATGGATATGGTGGGCATATTCGTGTATAGCGATTTCTTCTAACGACATGGAACTTGCCCACCCTGCATAAACTCTTATCCGTTGTTTATCAACGATATAAACGCCAGCTCTCGTTTTGGGCTTCTTATCTATGACCAATAGCTCAAAACCCTTCTTACATTGATAGATCTTAAGAAGAAAGGTTTTTAACTCCGCTGCTTTTGCTTTATAATCCATTATGTAGTTTTATTTATGATCTTTCAATTATATCACTCTTTTTTAGCCAACTCTGCCAAATACCAAAACCAGTCTAAGAGATCTCTGTCTTTAAATAGCATCCTAAATTTAGTTGCTATAGGGCAGTCTATCACTTCTAATATTTCTTTGCAAAATTTCATAGCCGAATCTAAATTAAGGAGTCTCTTTTTTATTTCATCAGAAATAACAAGCTCATTAGGAATGGCTTCAATTGTGTGTGGGTCTACTTTTACATAATTCAGCCACTTTGATCTGATTATCATGTTCAATTCGCTATTAGTATAGACATCACGCAAGAGAGAGGCCTGTACTTTTAGGAACGCATCGTCTGTAAGTTTACTTTTTAGATAATTCAAATTCCATGCGTTCTTCTGTTTGATATTTGTTAGTAAGAACTCTTTCCCACGTATAACAATTTTGTATTGGCCATCATCTTCAACTATGGCCTCGACTCCATCTTTGTCAAATCCATACATCGAATTTTTTCCACTATTCTTTCTCAGTCTGAGATGTGTAGAGAATGTATGCTCTATTTTCTTGTTAACAACTAATGGTTCATGGATTTCTGGAAATGCCCAATGTCCGTCATGAAATCCACATGAAGGGCAATAGGGGCATAATTCCTCCCTGCTATAAATGCAATCACCATGAGACCAGTAAAACCGATCCCCACATTGGGGACAGATAAGCTCGTAAGATGTTACAAACATAAGTCAACCTTTTAGTCATTTTTGAATTAGCACGTTGTTCATATTCATCAATTAGCTTATGACACCAGATTTGTTTTTTCTGAAAAGGTCTTTAATATCCTCAACAAAAGCCTTGGTAATACTCACAGAATCCTTATTAGAATCTTGCGCAGGGTCTGTATGAACAATAAGCCCTGTACATTTTGCTATAACAACAGCAGTCGTTTTCTTAAACATAATATACTATGTTTGTCCCATCAGTACTAATATGGCGAAGCTTATCGCTAACTAACGATATGTTTTATTATCATCATTCGCATTAATGCTCATCCATTACAGTTCGATTTCTTTCATTCTTTCTTCACTGATTCCTAAAGCAGCAGCAAACTTATCCAGCCTACGGCGTTCCTTTTCTGTAATTTCACCTTTCTCAGCATACTCTCGGTACATTTCTACATACTCCTGCTCATCCTCTGTCAATTGGGGGGTCAAGGAAGCCTCTAATTCTGCGGCACGCTCTTCACTGATTCCTAAAGATTGACGTATGCGATTTAGCATCTTACGTTCACGGTCGGAGATTGCTGTATTGTCTTCCAATAATTCTTTGACACTATTTAGATATTCCCTTTCATTGTCACTATATTCAGTGCTACATGATGAAACTAATTCTTCACTTGAAACGACCATGCCTTTTTGAAGAATATCCTTCAAATCGTCAGAAATAAGAATACCAACATTATCACCTTTCTCAGCATAGGGCCAAATCTGACTAGACATTTCAATTCCTAAAACGATTGTTGTGCGTACATCATTTTTTCCATTTATATATATTACGTCATTGGTATGAACACTTCCTTCCTCAACGTATCCTGTCAGGACACACTTTCCACCATTCAAATTCAATAGAAAGACATCATCAATTGTCATTCTGAATGGCTTTCCATCATATTCATCATGGCCGTAACATGCTTCCCCAGCAGAACTATAGCCCTTTAGAGAACAACCTTCTGGTATCTTGCTATTGTTTTCAACATCTGTGTTTTCTTGTTTTGCCTCAATGAAGTTGATTATCGCAAGAACCCTATCATAGACCTGATTGTATTGCTCAATTAGTCTATTGTTATCACTATTATTACATTTATCAATTTTGTGTGCATATGTTTCGATATAATGAGTTTTATCGGAAATTGTATTAATGAAGAAATCATTAAGCATGTTATAAATCTCACTAATTATAAATATCTGTTCTTCATCAGAATACATCTCTTTCACTTTTTGAATATCGTCAAGCCCTGCAAAAATACACTTTTCGAACAACTCGTCATATTCTGAATAATTTTCAAAACCGTTATCAAGCCACTCTTCCAAAAAGAAATCCATCCTAACTAAAGCAGCTAACCCATAGAAGAGCAAATTGAATTCTGAATTACAAGCACTTGCTTCTTTCTCAAAGATATTTGCAAGCTCAGACATTTCTATATTTCTATACATTCCTTTGTTATAGGATATATAACATTGTTCATAACGGTGGTAAGTTTCTAATTCTTTATCAATTGCATAATAATCATACCCATCAATACGACACGCTGTAACAGACTCAATTAAGTCATCAACATTTAAAATCTCACTAACAGATTTTGATATTTTTATATCGAACTCAACTTCCAGTGTATGAATAATAAGTCTCAAATATTCTTCTGAGTAATCGCCATACAAAACTTTAGTGGACACAACTTTGTCTGCATCACAATCAATTAAATCTGCTATTATTTGTTTTATCCGTTGTTCTGTATAACTGGTTAGAGGGATAAAACCTTCCTCTTCATCAATTAGATCATCATCGTCATCGACGTCCTCAATTTGACCTGTCCATTTGTGGCCACATTTTGGACAAGTGAATTCATATTCTGCATCAGTTACCACATCTGCAACAGCATCAATTCCATCGTTTACTGCTGTATGAAACATTGCTGACCCAACAAGACCAACTCCTGCACCAACAATTGTTCCGATTCCAGGAAAAATAGCAGAGCCTATGGCTGCACCTGTTCCTGCGGCTCCTACAGATGTTGCGGCATTTACAGCGGATTTTACACCCGTCTTAACAACCTTCTTCGTATAACTCTGAATTCTCTTTCCTTCAATATAATTTCCACAATGTGGACATTTTTGTGTCTTGCTCATATATTTACAAATTTGATTATTGTAGAATAATTAATCATTAAATAACAACCGTATTTGACATATACCCTCTTTAATTCTTGAATCCCTTGAATTTGGGTAAGACTGAATTTAGATCCACATTCTTCGGAATACTGGGCTTAGGAATATTTGGGAGACTCCAACCGCTACCACCTTTGTCTTCGAGTTTTTTCTGCTTTTCTATGTCCTCAGGAAATTCCAGTTTGAATTCATTGGAGCGCAGCCAATTGCATGTCTCTGTCTTTTCCCACTTCATTGCTTCGTAAGCCCTAACAGGAGAATATGGGTGGTCAGCATCCCAATCAGCCATCCAATGAACGACCTTTTTCCAAGCAGTTCCATCGCGTAAAGCTTCGAAATCCTCACCTTGCTTCGCCCAGGCATCGAAGTCCATCGTTTCTATAATGTTCTTCGGTATCATTTCTAATCGTGCCAGGACTCTTGACAAAGTCAATGCGGGAGAAATAATACAAGCAACACGGTCAGCGGTCAGTTCCGATGCCCTGCTCCACACCATCAAAGCCTGTTTGATTGGTTTCAATGCCACATTTCCTATCATACCGACTAAAGAATCAGCCATCGCATCGCCAAACGAGAAAATTGCATTAGCCAAAGTCTGATATAATACATGCTGACACAAAATGTGACCGCATTCGTGAGCAAGTACTGCATCTAGCTCGTCACCTTTTACTCTTCTAATTAATCCCAATGTAAGAACTATATAGACTTTTTTGTGTCCAGAAGTCCAGGCGTTTGGAATAGGAGTCATTTGTAGGTATAACTCTGGGACTGGAATTCCTAGTCGATTGCAAATGGGAGGCAGTCGATTGTAAACCTCTGGCATTTGCGTTTCTGACAGACGCAGATTAGTAGTCACATTGTCGCTCCAAGCAAGTTCGTCATAACCGAACTCAAATACTTTCTCCATCACTTTAGGCAGACCTGGAACATTCTTTAAAGCCTTTAGTGCTTTTGCATCCAATGGATGTATGAGATTATTAATAAGCATAATATTTACAATTTAAAAGATTCTTTTTACTTTCAAATAAATCCCATTAAGAGCGCCCGCCTTACGTATGTCAACGCCGTAGATGCGCTTGAATGCATCAACCACACACTGACCGCCGTTGGTATGGACAGGATCGCTAAAAGAATTGGTGACCACATCAACGCTCATGCCCGGCTCCAAACGGACTTGATTGGAATTTACTCTCTTTATCACTGTTACTTTGAATAATGGCATAAATCTGAAATGTTGGAGTTACTATTAGTTCATAAACAATCACATATATTGCCAAAATCACTATAACAGCGATCTGGTCAATTTGAGTGGAAGTAATATCGGCATTCTCTTCATTATTTGGCCTTGCATCCAATGTTGCCAAGTCAAGCCCATACAAGGCAGTTAATAGTTCTAGGTAGTTATATATACAAAAAGTGTGGGCTTGATACATCACTTATCCCACTCCCAGGTCTCGCATTACCTCTCTAGTCAGGACAAGCAATGCGAATACCCACACTGAGATATGGATATATTGGTAGCATCAGATAAATAGATGTACCTGTTATAATAATCTCAGCATGGCATTCACTATTGCTATTTTGACTAGAGATCCAGCCTTTATAAGACCATATGACCTTCCAAGTTGCGAGTTTGGGAGTCAAATCAGCATTCGTAAACACCAATCATATATATAGCATCCCTCACCACCCTTACAACGGGGGCTTTCAGTTTGCGGGTGTAAATTTAGCAAATTATTCTCAATTATTAGCCATTCCTCATGAAAAATATGCAAAAAAAAACTTGTTAAGGCACACAGGAAAAAAGAAAAAGGAGATATAATACCACCATTAGGTATTTATCTCCATTTTTGACCTATCTTCTGTTATAGTGTCTCTTCTGTTACAGTGGATTTATGAAAAGAATAAAATACATCCCCATCCTCATGTTTTTTCGATTTACTATAATTCTAAGCTATAGTAAAGTAAGTGATGTGATTGAAGTTGTTTGAAAAGGGACTTGTAGTGATCATTTTGAAGCCGTTTCCAAACTTCCCCTTGTATTTTACCACTCGCCAATGCTTTCTTCCTGTTTTCCCAATGCCCACACTGGTATGATGTGGAAGGAAGCCATGATCGATAAGTTGCGCTATCTTAGCACGTTGTTCATCACTATAGATGAAAGCTTGTGCTACAGGGTTAAAGTTGAGCGTTCTGATGGTAGCTCCCCTCTGGTTCATTATACTTTCACTTGTCTTGTTCATTGTCAATAAACTTTTTCTTGATTCGTTGAACTGTACTGATGCCAACGCCGCAACAGCTTGCTATCATCCTAATTGGATAGCCTTTTCTTAGTTGCTTAATGACGGCAGCATATTCTTCTTGAAATTTCTCGTCGGACTTCTTGTAACCTTCCTTACGGCCAACCTTACCACCTTTGGCTATGAAGTGCGCTTTACCTGAGTTGAGCCTGAATTTGATGTTTTCACGCTCCATTTCGGCACAAGTTCCCAGCACGGCAATAAAGATGGTCAAAAAGGGATGCTCTTTGCCATCCGCATTGAAAATTGATAGTTGCTCTTTCTGGAAATACACATTAAGGTGGCTTTCCTTGCAGAGCTTCACGTTAGAGAGTACATCGTCAACATTCCTTCCCAGACGTGATAATTCTGAGAGAAGTAGAACGCTGACATGATTTGAGATACAGTATTTCAAGCACTCTGTCAGAATCGGTCTTTCCAGAGTTTTCTTTGCACCAGAAATATGTTCTTCGTAGGTTTTCACGACTTTCAGAGATTTTTCTTTCGCTATGATTTCCAAATCTCTTATCTGTCGGCTTGTGTCCTGTCGGTCATTGACTGAGGACACCCTTGCATAGATTACTGCTGTTTCGTTCATATAATTCTTTGAGTTTGTTGAATACATAAAAATGTGTTCTAATCAGTCCATGCCCTATTATTTGAACACAAAACGGATTGAACACATTTTACTCAATAACCGTCACGGAATATAAGTATCGTTCACGACAGTCTTATAGTGCCTATAACCATTAGCATCTGCTTCTGGGATTCGCACCTTTCGCCAGACCAAACCCCACCAAGCATCATCTTTCGGGTTGGGTTTTTCGCCAGATCTTCCAGGCAATCTTAACGATGATTTCCAAAATTGAAGGAGCTGGATCATACAAAATAGGTTTCATAAGATCACTATTTTTTTATTACTTGATTAACTTGATAGAAATAGCACCAGTGGCCGTTGTCCAGATCAATCACTCCATGATGCCTTTTTACGTCACAAGAGTTAACTGAGCGACCAGATTTCTCACCTTCTCGGCAAATTTGAATTTCTTCAACTTTACCTATCAATACTTCTCCACCGAATAAGTAATGGCGGATCTTATCACCGACTTTTACTTTCATACGGCATCCTTCAGTTTTGTTGCTAATTTGGTGTACACATATTCTTCAAGGATGCTACGAATTACACGTTGTTTACTTCCTTCGCTATAAGTGAAATAGTAGTGATGGTCATTTCCGTATCTGTCCCTCCTCACCACACTGCCAGTAAAATCTCCACGTCTTAAGAAGTCTGTTACCAGTTCGGATGTATTACAGTCAGTATTTTCGTATTGCAGATAAACGTCCAGATAGAGCTTTCCTCGGATTAATTCTACAGCTTCAATAGTGCTGTTCCATGAATTAC
>Ga0326511_10004017_pt1 | contig 11788 bp, 8 predicted proteins | sample 0_2496_0518_D_FD_203701 | JGI IMG/M metagenome (GOLD analysis project Ga0326511, IMG submission 203701) | Bovine rumen microbial communities from UC Davis, California, United States - 0_2496_0518 | ecosystem: Host-associated > Mammals > Digestive system > Stomach > Rumen | place: USA: California...
GAAAAACAGAATAGATTTATATACATCTGTTCCTGAACAATCGGCAGACCACTTTGTCCAAAGGTTACAAGGTGCATTAACCCCTGTAAACCAAGATTGGATTGATTTTGAGGCTGGCTTTGCTTATACCGCAGATGGTGGCGATGCAACAGAGGTAAATGATAATTTACAAAAAATTGCTCATATTTGCAATGTTTTCAAAGATGTATCAAACTTCGATAGCGAGGTTACCTCGTTTTATTATGATTTGATACCGGGAACTGCATACTTGATGGTAACAGAGGGAGAGCCGGATAACCCGCTTGTATTTAAGACTGTACCTTTTAAGGAAATGGTTATTGAAGAGGGCATTGATGGCTACCCAGACCACTTTTATCGTGAATTTAAGATGAAAGCAGAACTCGTAAAAGAGCAATGGAAAGATGCCAAGTTTGAGTATGAGGAAACCAAAGCTCAAGAAGAGGTAGAATTACTTGAGTGTACCTATAAAGAGAACAAGTCTTGGATTTACCAAGTCATCGAAAAGAAAGATTGCAAGGTTATTGTGGAGAAGAAGTTTAGGTCTTGTCCGTTTATTGCTTTGAGATGGACAAAGGCATCTGGTGAGACTTATGGTCGTGGCTGCGGTCTGAAAGCGTTGTCTGATGTAAGAACATTAAATAAGATAACCGAATACGGATTGAGAGCATTAGGCTTGACTGTTCCTGTATTTACTGCATCGACTGATGGTGGATATGACCCTGCAAACTTTAAGGTGTTTCCGGGAGCTGTAAACCCTGTTCCGAGTAATATGTCAAACAATCCGACTATTCAGCAGTTACAAGTATCACAACAGGTTGATTTACAACAGTATAATGCAACTCAACTAGAGATGAACATTAAAAAGAATATGTTTGATACGACAATCCCGAATGACCCGAACAGAATGACGGCAACAGAGATTAACCAAAGAGCAGGTGAGCTGATGGAACAGTTAAACAATGCCTTTGGTAGATTGATTAACGAGTTTTTATACCCGCTGGTAAAGAGAATTGTTGAAATATTACAAAACTTTGGGTATATTGATTCTGAGTTGGATATTAACAGATTCAATGGCTTTGGATATAAGATTAAGATTAACACAGCCTTGTCGAATCAACAGAAGTATAAAGAATTACAGAATAATTTACAATTTGTTCAAATGGCTGCATCTATTGACCCTACTTTCCAGTTTATCGGTAAGGTGGTTAAAATGGAAGACTTGGCAGTTGAGATTGCAAAATTAAGCGGTGTTGATTATAAGTTTATCCGCACAGCTGACGAGATAAGAGCCTTAGAAGAACAAGAAGCTGTAAATATCCAAGCTCAAAACCAACAGAATATGGCAGACCAAGTAGCAATGAGTAATGCTATTGAACAAGGTAAAGCTGATGCAAAACGAAATAGTGAAATGCTATAAGAATATATTTTCTACTGACTCAGGGCAAAGAGTATTAGAAGACCTTGAGAAAGTATGTAAGTTTACGCCTAACACTCAAGACAGCAACGATGTATTTCTTCGGTTAGGCAAAATTGAGTTGTTGAAATACATCAAATCAATATTGGAGAAAGATAATGAGTGAAGAAGCATTGACTGATGGAATGGATACAGGGGAGCAGGAAGAAACTGAAACCCCTGCAATTCCAGAGGGATTTGATGAAAACTTATACGATGTAGAAACACAATCTCTTCGTATGGATAAAGTAAAAGAACGCTTAGACAATGATGCTAAGGAAATTGAAAACTTCAAAAAACAAGCCTTAGATATGAGAAGAAAACTATCTAAAGGTGTTGAAGTTCCTGACAGTGTTGAGAAGTACGAGTATGTACCCGACCAGAAGTATGATAAGTATGTCTTGAATGAGGACTCTCTCGAGGGACAGCATATCAAGGAAGTAATGGGTGTATTATCTCAATTCTGCTTGGATAATGGCTTATCTTTGGAAGCAAGCAAAAACTTAAAGTCTTTGGCTTTAGGGTATATGGAAGATGTCCATATTTTAGATACTCGCTCTGAAGATGAAATAAAAAAGGACAAAGCTGAAGCCTTAGAAAAGCAAAGGAAGATTCTTGGCGATGAAGCTGAGAGCATTATTAAAGAGAATGTAGATTTTTATAAGTCTTATGGTTTCTTTGATAAGGACGAAAGAGAATATATTTTGTCCCAGCTTGGGGTATCAGGGCAAGCCAACAAGATTTACAACAAGTTTATGAGGCTCTTTAATACAACATCAAGTATAGATATACCTCAAACAAGTAATGTAGATTCAAGTATTGAAGCTCTCAAGAATGAATATTATGACGAAAAGACCTCAGATAGACGGCGAGAACAGATTATCAGAAAAGCCGCTGAAGAGGGCTGGCAGTTCTGAGAAAAAGCTCCCCTTGACAAACGAGGGGAGTTTTATTATTATATACTCAGGTTTGGATAAAACCTCTTTTTAGGGCTTTATCGCATTTGCGACCCCCGTATAAAGAGCCTTATTTTTGAAAATCCTATTTTATGTTTAACTTTTAATGGGATTAAAAAAATGTCAAGACACATTAGTAATGTATTTCAGCTCGCTTATGATGCTGAAGTAAAGCGTGCTTACGGCAATAAACGCTCGTTGGCAGGCACAACTCGTGAAAAATCTGTGGAAGATGCCAAATCGGTATATTTCCGCAAAAAAGGAAAAGGTATGGCTACATTGCATCAACCGGGTGCAGATGTCCGTGCTATGAATGTTGAATACAACCAAGTTCTGTGTAACTTACAGGATTGGGAAGCCAAAGATTATGTTGACAAGTTCGATGCTTTGAAGTTCAACTTCTCTGAAGCCAAAGAGTTGGCTGAAGTTGCTTCTGATGCTTTGGGACTTCGTATGGACCAGATTGTAATCGATGCTCTTGCTTCTGGTTATGATTCAGTAAATATGAAAGTTGGTACAACTCAAACAGCTTTGACTATTGCAACTTTGTTGGCAGCAAAAACCAAATTGGCTGACAATGGTGTAGAGAATAAGAACTTGACTTTCGCACACAGCCCGCAAATGTTGGCTGACTTGTTGGGAACAACTCAAGTAACTTCTTCTGACTATAACTCAGTAAAAGCCTTGGTAAATGGTGAATTGAATACTTTCTTGGGCATGAAGTTCATTATGATTGCTGACCGTGATGAGGGTGGCTTGCCAGTTGGCACAGCTGCAACTGACCGTATCGGCTTTATTTACCACAAAGATGCTGTTGGTTTTGCTTTGGGTCAAAACATCGAAACTCGTATGGACTACATCCCTGAGAAATCTGCTTACTTAGTAGGCGGTGACTTCTCAGCCGGAGCCGTTGTTATTGATGACAAAGGCGTTGTAGGCGTATTGGCTGGTAAATAAGGAGAAAAGAAATGGCTTTTAAAGAACAAAACTTATCTTGCATTTCAAACAACGCAAAAATCGGTGTAGTTCCGGCTTTGTGGATGTTTTGGAATGAGGCAAACGATACTGTAACTACTGCTGGTTATATCCCAGCAAACTACGGTATGAAAGCCAAAGACCAAGTTATCGTTGTTGACAACGATGGCGGTAACGCTGTTTGGTATAATGCAACTGTATCAAGCGGTGTAATCACTTTGGTTGCAAACGCCTAACTTGCAACTGAACAAGGGGGAGAGTTTAGGCTTTCCCCCTAACCCTTAAGGATAAGCGAATGGATAAGAACGATATAAAATATTTAATGTTGTCATCTTTAGGGTATGTAGAAAGACCCGATTTTGTTCAAACAGATGATAATGGTGTTAAGATAGTAAATGCACAATATGAGCATATACTATCTTTATGTATTTCTAAGTATAAATGGAATTTCTTTACCTCTCAGGCAGAATTAACAGCTGCTGACAATACAGGAAAGTTCAAATACAAATATGAACTCCCTGAAGACTTAGAGTTCTTAAACAATGCTTATTCTGATGAATATAATATAGTTTTACCCAAGTATGAGATGTATAGAGGTTATTTATACACGGATTCTCCGACTTGTTTTATTGATTATAGAAAGAAAGTATGCGAAGAAAATCTAGCTCCTTATTTTATTGAATTTATGAGACTACAAGGAGCATTTATGATGTGTCATCAAATAACTGGTGATACTCAACTTGAGCAAGCTTTGTATGCGAAAGCTCAACAAGCATTTATAGATGCACAAGCGGCTGATAATTTACAAAAACCGATTAAAGTGATAGATTGTGGTGTGTTTGCTGATGTAAGGAACTGGTAATGCGTTCAACACAAAAAAAGATTAAGTTTTCAAAAGGACAGATAGCTCCTGAATTAGTAGAGAGAACAGATTTAGAGCTTTATAACAGCTCTGCACAAGAGATAAAAAACCTAGTTTCGACAGTTTACGGTGGAGTAAGAACACGCAGAGGGACAAAATATACCTCTGATATATATTCTTCTACAACAACAGGAACAGTAACAAACAACATTGGTGGCACAGACTCATATATACAGGATTTAACAAACACCTTTGAGAGCTCTGATATTGGTAATGTAAGAGACTTAATGACAATAGACTACGGCTCTTTGGTAGTAGGCGGAAAGTTTACAGTAAAAAACATAAGAACAGACTTTTTGAGTTTATTGAGAGCCACATCTGATACAACATACACAACAGAGTTAGATAATCTTAGTATAGATTGCGTAGGCTCAAAAGGAAATGTAACATACGGCGGAAAAGGTGGTCGTGTCCAGTGTACATTAGAAAAGCCAGCAGGAACTAATTTAGTCCTTACTGTTGGCGATGTTCCTACATCTTACTCGCAAGCTTCTTACAATGCATCTGATATAAGAATAGGTGGAACAGAACTAACAGATAGAGTTATCGTTGCTGGCGGTGGAGGATGCGGAAGAGGAACAGGAGGTTGGTATGGTTCTGGCGGAAATGGAGGTGGACTTGTCGGAGGGGATTCTCAGATTACCGACTTTCAGACAGCGGCGACTGGCGGAACACAAACCTCTGGAGGTGAAAGGTCGAAAAAAAGAGGAGGAAATTCAGACGGATGGGCTTCTGGCGGAAATGGCACTCTAGGACTAGGAGGAAACGGTGGATACTTAGCGAGTAATGCCCGTGGCGGCGCTGGTGGTGCTGGGTATTACGGCGGAGGTGGCGGTTCTGTCCACGATGTAAATAAAGTAGGTATTACATTCTCAGGTGGTGGCGGAGGTTCTTCATATACAGATTCTTCTATTTGTTCTAATGTTGTCCATACTCAAGGGTTTCAAGATGGAGCTGGATATATAGACATCGGATTAGACAGTGCGAAAATAAACATACAAACGTCAACAGATGATTTAACATATACGACAGTTGCAACCTATAATATAGGAAACTTGCCTGAGGACATTAACGTAACACTGTCTGGTTTCCGTTATGTTAAATTAGTCTTAGATATTGAAAATACAGTATCTTTTACAGGAAAACTTCATTTTGACTACATTAGATTAAATTCAAACATTTCATCTAAAGTAAAACTGATTCCTTATGTATTTAATAACGAACAAGAGTATGTTATTGCGATTGTAAAGGAAAGAATAGGTATTTACGAGAATGGAGAGTTAATCCAAGAAATAACAGCGAGTGCAATCCAAGAAGAGTTTATAGATGACTTAAAATATACTGCAAAAGATGATACAATTATCTTTGCACATAAGGATATGCCGCCGCAAGAGCTGAAGAGAACAAATAATGGATTTGTTTTAAGTGCATTTTCTTTGGTAAATATCCCTATGTATGCGTTTGGTGGAGAAACTAAGACAGCTAAAACAACTTCTATTACACCATCTGGTTTAGAGGGAGCTATTAAAATCACAGCTTCAAGTTCAATCTTTGACTCTTCTTGGGTAGGTCAAAGAATAGATGGCAACGGTGGGTTATTCAGAATTACCGAAGTAACATCAGGAACTGTTGTAAAGGGCGTGACAATTATCCCGTTTTACACAACTGATGCAATCACAAGTTGGACTTATATTTCAGGCTATGAGGCTGTATGGAGTGTAACAAGAGGTTATCCAAGAACTTGCTTATTTGCACAGCAGAGGTTGTGGTTTGGTGGCTCAAGAGACCTGCCCGCTCACTTATGGGGGTCAAGATTGAATGACTACAACAACTTCAAAAACTCTGGTAACTATGACAACGATTCAATAGATGTAACCTTGTTAACGAACAACCCTATTCTGAACTTAGTAGAACAGCGAGGAATACATATCTTTACATCTGGCGAGGAGTGGTCCGCAAGTGAGGGAAATTTGACGCCTGACTTATTTTCTGTTACAAAAAACACAGCAAACGGAAGTCTAAGTATAAACCCTGTAATTATAGGCGGAATTATAATGTATATTGAGAAGAACGGGAAATCACTTCTTGGATATGTTTATAATTACGAACAAGCCAGTTTTGTAAGTGATAACCTGAGCATCTTTAGCAATCTGATAAAGAAGCCTGTTGATATGGATGCAGAGATTAACTCAAACATTGACAGAGGGGATTTCTTATTTATTGTCCTTGAAGATGGGACAATGCTGACAGCTTGCGTAGCTGTTGCAGAGAGGATTTTCTCAATAAGCAAGTTTGTAACTGAGGGACAAATAAAGAGTGTATGTTGCTTAACTTCTGACACATATTTAGCAGTAGATAGAGGTGGTGGATTGTACTTGGAAAGATTATCTGAAGATAAGACAGACCAGACACAGACTTTTTATGTAAACGGGCAAATTGTATATAATATGGAAGAGTACAACAATAAAAATATATATGTAACGTACGGAGACAAGACAGAAAGGCTGATGGTATCTGATGGGCAAATGAAATTAAGAGAGCCATACACAGGCTATGCGACAGCTGGTATTGCATTTGATTACAAATTACAATCAAATCCGATAGCTATTGAAAACAGAACATTTACCTGTAAGAAAAGAATATCAAAAGCTACTTTAGCTTGTAAGAATACAGAAAAGTTAACATTCTGCGGGCAAACAAAGAAGAACGATTATACTTTTTACGCTTGCACTCAGTATAAAGACGATGTAAGATTTGAAATAACAGGAGAGTATAACCCGATTGAGGTATTGTCGGTAACTCTCGATATAAACTACGAGGGATAAAATGGATTGGACAGATATTGTTAATCAAGCAATGAGCGACCAAAACTCAGCGAATAGAAAGAGTTTAGCCGGAGATTTCGCTAACATAATGGGGTCTTTTATCGATTATAGTGCCTTGAAAAGAGATTTAAGAAACACATATCTCGAGGCTGATAATGTTCAATTACAAGCCAAGCAACAAGCAAACCAAATCAGACAACAGTATTTACAAGCTGCGGGAAACTATCAATACGCAGCGGCTCGTAGGGGTATCGATGTAAATAGTGCGAGTGTAAGAAGCAATCTTGAGGGGTCTGCTGAGGCTATGGGTAAGGATATTCAAAGACTTGAAGAAAATGCTTATGTAAAATCCCAAGCATTAAGAACACAAGCTAAAATAGCAAAACAATACGGAAAAGCTGAACATATCCGAAATGTAACCGGAAGTATAATGAATATGGGCGAAACAGCCGTCAAAATGTATGCAACAGGGGGAGCTGCTTAATGTTATACAACGAAAGAATTACAACTGATGCCTCTGCAAGTGCAAGTGTATATAAAGGCAATCAGGGGCAAGCCATAATGAAGCAAGGTCAAGAGTGGAAGCAACAAGCCGCTAAGGAACTTGAACAAGCCAAAGACCTCGAGAAAAAAGGCTATAAATTAGGACTTGCAAAGGGAATGAATGAGCTATGGGCTGATGAAAAACTATCCAGTAACCCTCAAGCCCTTGCTGCTGAAATGGATAAAATGGCAGAGTCTGTAACAGCCAACATAGCGGATAAAGATACAAAGGTTGATGTATTAACCGACTTTGAATTAAAAAAGGATTCATATATCAACCAAGCTACAACCAAAATGAAAAAAATCCAAGAGGAAAAAGCTCGCTCGGCTGCTTTTGATGCTATTTATGCGAATATAGATTCATTAAGCAGAGCCTTTGGAAATGGAGTAAGCGGAAACTACAATGATGGCGATGTTGTAAATTACCAATATTCTTTAGATAGGATTAAGGCAAATATAAACGCTCGTAATCCTGATGGAACTTATATATTTAGCGATTCTCAAAGAAGAGCTATGGCAAGACAAGCCGATGCTGCTCTGAGAGAGGGTTTTATAAACTCCTACGCAGAATTACCTGAAGAACAGCAAAAAGAGATAACTCAGAAACTTAACGATGGAACATACACAGTAGCCAACTTTGGATTAAAAGAGTTATCTGGGGAGTCAGCTTTTAACGATATTAAAAGAGATGTAACTAAGTATAACCGAGCAATGCTCAATGAGAAAATAAAAGAGCGTAAATATCAAGGGTTATTGGCAATCGATGAATTTCTAGATGCCCCGTCTGACGCAGGATTAAAGAAACTTGAAGAACTCAATCCTACGATGTCCGATAAAACAAAAGACAAGTATCGTGAAGTTTTGGAAAATGACCCTATTTATAAAGAAGACCAAAAGACCTACTATGCGGACTATGAAACTGCTAAGTCGGCTGTTGACGAGTTTGTGGATATGGATTTTAAGAATGATGACGATAAACTTGCCAACATTGCTGATGTAATAAACAAAATAAACAAGTCTGCTAACAAGGGAAAATTGGAAGAAGAAGATGTAAATGGATTAAAAAAACTAATGCTTACTGCGGCAATGAATAAACAAGTTGCTCAGAATATAAAACGGTTTAACGCTTATAATACGACTTTTTGGGATGAGGTTTTTACATTTCCTGCATATACACACGCAAAGACCAGAAAAGAGCTTGAAGATATGGCTTTGCCTTTGCAGAGGGCAGTTATCGATGGACTTTCAAACGGAGAAAGCCCTGAAAAGATGACGGAAATATTAAAGCAATCAAAAAGAATGTTTATAAACTTCAAATATCCTGACCTTGACGGAAAAAAAATAGGTGATATTATAAATAAACGAGGAATAACATATAAGATTGTTTCTCTTGACCCTGTTCCAACACTTGAGCCTGTGGAGTAAATAAATGGAAAAATTTAACGGAAGAATGTGTCCTGTATCTATTGACGATGCAGAGACAGCTTTTGATTATCAACCTGAGGTAAGCGGTAGTTCCTCTTTTGTTTATGGTGTAGAACAATTTAAGGAAAGTGCAAAAGAGTCTATCCCCCAAGCTAGTGGAGTTGTTGGCGGACTACTCTATAAGGCAGGAAAAGAGATAGACAAATACTTTCCTGATGGAATTAAATTGTTTAATGGCTCGGTAGATGTAAAAATTGCTGACAAATTAAAAAGAGGCGGTGAAATACTTGTAAATGCTGCGGATAGAAATGTTGAAGCTATGCAAAGAGAGTTCCGTAGAAACAATCCACGCTTAGAAAAAGCTCAAGAAAACTTGATGTTTGATATAGGAAACCAAGGGGCGAACTGGACAACAATGTTGCTGTCTGGTAGATATGCTGGTTATGTTATGGGTAACCTTGTTTTAGGTGGGGAGTTTCAAGAGAGAGCTGATAAATACAAACAAGAACACGGTGGAAGTCTTGAGGGATTTGCTCAAGAATACGGAGACGAGGCTGGGTATAACCTTGCAAATGCCTTTGTTCAAGGTGTTGAAGAAAGATACTTAGGTTCTTTTGCTCAGGTTAAGTCTATTAAGAAAGGTATGGGTTTCGTTAAGGCAATCGGTAAAAACGCTGTCCAAGAGGGGTTTATTGAAGAGCCTTTGCAAGATGTAACAGACTTCTACTTTGATAAACTTACAGGATTTAATGAAAACGAAGAACTGAAAGACAGACTAAAAGGCAATTTAAGAGGATATGTTGTTGCAAGTCTGTTTGGTGGTGCTGGCGGCTTTGGTGCGGCTGTATATCAAAGAGCAGAGGGTATTGACTACTACAAGGAAGCTCTAAAAAATACTGTTCCTGAAAAGGATTTGGAAAAGGTAGCAACAAAAGCCTACGAACAAGATGCGAAGACTTTAAGAGAGATTGTAACAGTAGAGATAGAAAACTCTTCATCTTTAGAGAATAAAAGAGGTGAAGTCTATGAAAATATGTATAAGGCTTCTATTGATGCTGTAAATAGAGCAAGAAAGCAAGGCGGATATTCTGACTTAAGAACAGAAGAAGAGGTCGCGGCTTATGCAAAAGCAGAATCAGACAATTTTGCAAACTGGGTATTGGAAGAAGCCAACAGAAGAAACACAACTATTCAGAATGTGCTTGATGCCTCAAGTATCTACTCAGATGAAACTGGTTTGCATATTGGTATGACGAAGAATACTGTTCCTGAGGAAGTGAAAAAGAGAACAAGAAAAAAGAAAGAAATTTCAGATACAATTCCCAAGAAAACAGAAGAGTTAAAGAAACAGATAGAAGAAAACGCTCCTAACGAAGAAAAAGAGCAAAACTTAAACGATGTCGTATCATCTTATGATGGTGCTGAAAACTTTGATGTTGAGGCAATGCCGACAGAAGAAAAGCAGGCTGTATTTGAGGCAGAACAACAAGTGCAGTATGCGTTCGCTCCTGCTTTGGAAAACGAGAGGGATAGTGGAGAACTATTTGGCAGAGGTGTTAATCTTGGAGAGGGAGCTGTAACATCAGAGCAAGAAAGACAAGAACTCGCAGAGCAAATAAAACAAGAGTGGAAAGAATCAGAGGGTGCAGATGCAGAAAGCGGCTTTAATTGGAAAAAGTTGTCTGAGAATGAAGACAAATACGAAAAACTGTATGGCGCAGAAGAACTTAATCGCCTTAGTGAAGAATACGAAGAAGAACAGTACGAGATAAGAAAAGATAGGGAACGCACAGCAAAATATAACGAATGGAAACAAACGCAAGAAGAGCTTTCTTCTGAAACAAACGAAGCAATACAGGAAGATTCTTTGCCTGAGGTAGAAAAAGAAGATGCTGTTTCAAAAGATAAGATTGAAGACTTTGGAGAGAAACTAGAGGGTGCAAGAAAAGACATTTGGCAGTCTTATAGAGATAAATTAAACAAAGGCTTGCCATCTGATATGACAAAAATAAAAATATCTGAAGTATTCCCAGAGCCAAACTATGAAAAGGCGATTGCAAGTGGTGTTGATGTCAATGCACTTGCTACAATTAAGGCTCTCAGGGACTTGATTACTGCAAAGCCTAAATATGGGGTCAAATCTTGGGTTGAAACTTTGGTTAATCTTAGAGATATGGCTGCAAGAATAGTAAATAATAATTTCGGAACATCGATTATAGACGAGATATTAAGTACTCCTAAAATGGAAATACTGAAAAATCAAATAGACTTGTACAGAATGTTGGGTTACCCATATTTTACAAAAGCAAAAGGATACATTATAAAAACAATGTATTACCATAAAGACAGGTCAGGACAAGGATATTGGACAAGCACTTTTTACGACAAAGAAGAGCCTGTATCGTTCAGGTTAATGTACAAGTTCAGAGATATAAGAGTTAATGGAGATTATCAGTTTGATAACATTATCGATGGCATAGAGGCAATAAAGAAAAGAATCGATGAAGAATCAGAGCAAGGAAAAGAAAAGAAAGTAAAGTTTGATATTTATTACCATACAAACAACAAAGATGAAATTATTGTAGGCAAAAAAGTAGGAAGCGGGAAGTACCTTGACCTTAAAAAATTCAATTCTGTAAAGGAAGCGCAAGAGTATTTAGTAAATAAC
>Ga0326511_10004018_pt1 | contig 11787 bp, 7 predicted proteins | sample 0_2496_0518_D_FD_203701 | JGI IMG/M metagenome (GOLD analysis project Ga0326511, IMG submission 203701) | Bovine rumen microbial communities from UC Davis, California, United States - 0_2496_0518 | ecosystem: Host-associated > Mammals > Digestive system > Stomach > Rumen | place: USA: California...
CATTGAAGAAGGAACTGTTCTATGTATATGTAGAGTGCGACGGCGAATTTGATGAGGAGCAGATCCAGGAGAAAGACCTTGTTACTGTCGGTGTCGTCCCGGACTGGCGTGTTGTGTTCGAGACCGGAATGCAGCTTGTCAAGGGAATCATCTCCAACTGCGGAAATATCTGTGACCCACAGTGCGGATGGGCAGATTTTATCTTCAGATGGCACGCACTGAAACTCGGCATAGAGACCAGTGACTACGCTATGATAAACGAGCTGTGGCCTATGCTGTTTAATAATGTTGCACTTGTCAAGGCATCTTGCGGTTGCGGTAGATAAACAGACGTGATATGAATCAGTTTGTATCATTGACATCATTGAAAGACGTTCTGAAGGGATACTATAAAGTCCTTCAGAATGTAGGTTATGTCAAGCACGCGACGATGGCTAAAATAATGGCCTATCTTTTCATTCTTGACTGGCTGGACGACATATCCAGTTTCGTAACGGAAGAGGACTACCTCCTTATCAAGAAAGCCCTGCGGACTCTGTTTGTCAATGGCGACTGCCTGTTCGTCTATCCTGTGTTCAGTCTTGTCCGCACCATCCTTGGTTCAGCGGATAATGAAGGGCTGATCTATCCGAGGATTGCTGAAGACGGCACATTGAGAAGCAGCGAGGATGATGTACTTAGAATAATGGAGAGGTAATATGCTTACATTCAAAGAGATAGTTTATATGGTGCTCGACCAGCTTAAGCTGGCTGCGGATGATTCATATTACACCGAGGAGCATATTATCTTCCTTGCCGACAAGATGAGGGCAATGCTCCTTTACCGTAAATATAAGGGTGGACGCAATCAGCCTTATCAGGAGGTTGCCGAGAGTAATTACCAGGACATCGAACTTGACTTGGAGCAGACGGAAGTCGTTCCGAGCGGGTGCCATGCGGGATGGTTGAGGACAAAGCAAACGGTTCCTGACATCATGGAAGTGGGGGAGCCGAAAGCCTACGTGGTAGATGCCGTCATTAATGACCTCGTTACATTCATCCCGGTACAGAGAATGCCGTATGTTGGTTACAACAAATGGCTGAAGAACATTATATACGTAGCCAAGGGTTCAGACAATCATCTTTACCTGCACAGCAACAACCCTCAGGCTGCTTATCTGCAGAAGGTGAAGATGAGTGCCGTGTTTGAGGATGCAGAGAAGGCGGCTACCCAGACTTGTGATGGTTGCCAGAAATGTGATGTGCTTGATATGACGTTCCCGCTCGAAGACAGCCTCATTCCTACTTGCATAGAATACATAGTCATGGAGTTGTCTGGTGCAAGATATGCTCCACAGGATAAGGATAATAATGCAAAGGATGATATGTCCGATGCAGCTATGATATCCAAGCCGAATACTCCGGCGGTAAAGACCAGCAGGGAAGGTGAGTAGGCTTGCATTCAGTGGTGAAGGCAGATATGCTGACTTCGATAAGGGCTACAGGCTGTGTGTCAGCAGGGCAAGAGGCAATGACTGCGTGGATGTGGTGACTTACAGGAGAGTGGTGAGGGAATACTGCAGAGCCCTTGCAGACAGGTTGGAGGAGAACGGTTTTGTGGATTTTCCAAATGGTATGGGTTCGGTAGCCGCCGCATTGATAGAGAGAAAACCACAGTTCAGGGGCAAGAAGTTCATTGGATATGGAAAGAAAGACTGGAGCACAGGAGAGTATGATGACAGCAGAAAAGCATTCGGTCTTGTTTTCCTGCCGACTTGGGGAAAGAAGGGGAGTTTGAGGAGCTATGGTTTCGTAGGGAACAGGAGATTGTTCAAGAAGATGAAGGAACAATATGAATCAGATGACTGTAAATGGGTTCCGATTGAATATAATGATGAGATGATATGATACAGACAACCAATATAAGGAGGATACTTGATAGGGTAATGAGGCATCCTATGCTTCGGGACATCCCTTTCGAGACGGCAATAGAGTATGCCGTGGATTTCATTTCACTTATGGGTACTCCGGGGTTGTATGACGAGAAGACTGCGAAGATAAAGATATGTGACTGGAGGGGTCAGCTGCCTTGCGACTTCGAACATATGATACAGGTAAGGGCTGCATCGTGTCCACATAATGCTTCATTTGGTACTTACCGTTATTCCGGCAAGTCTTTCCATATGTCGCCGAATAAAGGTCCCCTTTCCAATATGGAACTGACATATAAGATTCAGGGGCTTGTCATTTTCACTTCGACCAGAGACGTTGATATTGAGATCGCCTATCGTGCTTTCCGAGTGGACGACGAAGGCTATCCTGTCCTACCTGACAATCCCAGTTTCCTTCGCGGACTTGAGAACTACATAAAGCTTCAGTGGTTCACCGTTCTCTTTGACATGGGCAAAATCTCGCAGCAGGTTCTTGCAAATGCTCAGCGTGAGTATGCATGGGCCGCTGGCGATGCACAGAGCGAGTTCTCAAGGCTCAGCCTCGATGAAGCTGAGACGCTGTTCAATTCATTCAAGACTCTCCTCCCTCGCAATCATGAGCACTGGAAGGGATTCTTTGATAATGGTGCAAAAGAATTCTGGAGGCATTAGTATATGGAGCAGAAAGCATTTCCTCTACAGAATCGCGGCATGAACCGTGATGCGTCTATCTCGAAGGCTGAGAATTCAACGGCTTACGAGAATTACAATATACGTATTACAGCAAGGGATCACGATACGCTCCTGTCTGTTACAAATGAAAGGGGGAATAAGGAAGTTTATCTTCACGGTGCTACAATACAAGGCGAACTTATTGGATGGAACGTACTAAATAATCACATTATCCTTTTTACGACAAGTACTGAAACTGCAGAAGCGGTAACAACGGTAAATTATATCGCGTCGTTTTTTGAAGGTCTCAGGAATAACCCTCATTCATTCGGGCTGACATTCACATTCAAGAATGCAACGGCCACAACCGTAAACATAAATTCTGATGGTATTTTCCAGTGGAATGAAATTGCTTCTGCTTTCAACACAGAGTTCAATAACAGATCTATTCCTGCTGTGGCTACAATGCAGAGTGGCCTTGTTGATGGGGTAGCGACACGGTTCCTGACCGTTACGTTCAGTAGGGAGATTGAGGGTGACGTTTCCTTGCTTGAGATATATGGTATAGGTGCGGAACTTCAGCGCGTGACTTTTACTACTACGCCGATGGAGATAATGACACAGAAGAATGCTGTGAGCATTGCGCCGCCTGACCATATATACAGGATAGATGTAGATGAAGAGGAGGGATATGTTCTTAGATATGGGAATACTGATTCCGGAGCTGAAGATGGCGTGGAAGGTTCAGCTATATTTAATGGCAATCTCGGCTTCAGTCAAACAAATCCTATCGAGTCTATCGTTTACTATGAGTCTGAGGATATACAGAAAATTTATTGGGTCGATGGTAGGAATGTCTTGCGATTCATGAATTTCATGGAGTCGGCTGACAAGGTTGAGAATGACTGGGACAATACTTACTTTGATTCTAATAGGATTGCAAGTTCCGATGTAGGTGTTTTAGTCAAGAAAGACAATACCGGAAACAATAGGGCAAACGGCGTAGTTCAATATCTGTTGACTTATTACAATAAGCATGGTCAGCAGACTGGCTATGTCTGGGTTTCCGACCTAATATATTTATCACCCATCGATTCTGGAGGAAGTCCCGACGGATTCAATAGCAATCGTATCACGCTTACTTTCACTGGTCTGGATGCAACTTATGACCATTTCCGTGTTTATTCAATAGAACGCTCGGCTCTGAACGGGACTGTTACGGCATATCTTATAGCAGAGAATGCTATTTCCGATAGTAATGTCGTTGTTGATGACGGTGCCCCTATCAGTACGGTTGACGCTTCATCACTTCTGTTTTTAGGTAGTCAGCCTGTAGTGGCAGGAACCATGACTCATAAGGATGAAACACTGTTCCTGGGTGACTTAAAGTCCATTGGTAAGGGGCAATATAAAGCTATTCAGGATGCCATAAGAGAATATGCTTTTGACGATGGAAATGGAAACCAAGTTTCGAATGTAAGCGGGAATTACTATATAAGTCATTTGATTTCCTTTGAAGCCCAAAGCTTCGATCTTGATGAGGATGTAACTCAATCCGGGATCTACCCATATGCAAGTCAGCTTTCACTTACCTCATCGGAAATAACAGGATTTAAGGGAGGTGAGAAATACCGTTTTGCACTTATGTTCAAAAACGGGAACGGTATATACTCAGATTCATTCTGGATTGGTGACAAGATAAACCCTGTCTATCCGGCTTCCCAATTCAGCGATGCCAATCTTAAGGTAAACCGTGTTGTAGCAAAATGCACCATACCTGAGCAGATACTTGTCGTCGCTCGTGCAGCAGGATTCACTCATGTTGTCCTGATGATGGCAGAAGCATCTTATTCCGATAGGTTAGTACAGGCACAAGGTGTATTGAATCCTACTGTATTTAATGTTTACGAGAGGTATGAGCAAAGGGTCTATTCCAATGCTTCTTGGTTATTTAGGCCTCGTTTCTCTCCTTTCGCTTGGAAACATTTCTCTCCTATCGAGAATTCAGAATCTCCTTACGGTGAGATACAGTGTAACTATTGGACTGGCGATACTCCGACTCCGTATTGGAGGAGATATACTGTTTCAGATCAGAGTGCCGGCATTGATGCTGGAGACCTTGTTGACGAACTTGACGGAGTACCTGATTACAACGTCTTTTGCGTTACCTATTGGGTGCGTAGGTCAAATACGTTAGGCATCCATAAATATAAAGCCGGTGTCAGGTTGATATACGTTAAGTTCCTTGGGGCCTTGACGGATACAATATTTTCAAATAATTTTAGTGGTGATAATCTGCCGGATATTATAAAAGGACTGGACAGTGACGGAATCAAGTCTTTTGATGATAACGGTACTACCTATGAATGCAAAGTAACCTACATTGAAAGAGATTATGGTTATAAGGGAACTGGAGATACGTCGAGGAAACATTCGTGGGATTGCATAACAAATTATGTCCTAAATGAACAAAGACTACCATCTCCTTTTACTCCGTCTTGGACATTGTTTAAGGATACATGGACTGACGATCTTCCGAATAATAAGACCAAATATTATAATTTAAATGATTCACATACACGACATGGGAATCTGGACGATGCTCTTAAGGCAAATATTTGGGTATCACAGGACATAACGACATCCAGCAATGATAATAACTATCTGACGTCTTATTATAAGAAACACTTGATGTTCATTGATGAAAATGTAGTTACATTCAATTCACCAGAGATAGAGCAGGAGGCTATAAATATAGATAAGAGAGAGTTGAAGTTGCGAATAGTCGGTACTACTAAGGTTACCGGTAATATATCTGATTATACTGTGTTGGCAAGTCCTGCACATCTTGCTGGAAAGAATCTTCTTGAAACCTCATTCACAAGGCAGAGTGTGACACAGTATCCTGATGGGCTTGTGTCTTGGCCATTGTATCTTGAGAATGACCTTATTCCAACTGCCGATGACGAGATAAGTGTTCCTGACGACATAGAAGATAGGACTGACAGGCATTATGATTGGGGCGGTGGTATTGTTCAGTACTGGCTTCATATGTGGCATAAGAGTGGTATTATACCGGATTTCAAGGACGATAAGGACGAAACCATTTATTCGGAACTCCAGAAGAAATGCTTTGCCAATCTCCGATACTGTTGGAATACCCAATATGTCGATAATGCCCTCACGTATGTTCCGAGCGGCATAAGACAGTTTAATTACACTCATGACCAGTTCGTGTCGTTGACAGTTGGCAGTGATGAACGCACCTATGCCGGAAACGTCCAACAGAGTTTAGCACTTCCCGGAAGTCATAAATATCCTATTCTTACGTCAGCTCAGGGTTCGCTTCCTGGTAATGACGATGCCGGAGATGTTTCGTCACAATACCAGAAACTCTCATCACAACCGGTTACTCTTGCGTATAGGTCAGCACCGCATGCTGTATTATCATTAGGGAAGGTTAATGGCAGAACTGTTCTTCTCCCTTATGTATTTAACATAGACCAGAGTGATGGTAATGACAAATATGATGATCCAGTTGCGACTACTACTATTTCCCCAGGATATATTCCGTGGTATTCAGATGCTACAAATCCGGATGTGGTGGAAACATCACAGGAACAGCTTCTTAATACCGGTTTGGTTTTTGGCGATAGGTTTTTACTTGTAGGAGAGTTGTATCGTGAGGAAAATGTCGAGTCAGACTACGGCGGGACAGGCGAAGCCGCATTGTCACAGAACAAGTTCATATCGGCAAGCAGTCCAAGAAATATAACGACTAGTAGCTTGGGTTCCTTTGTTATTACCGGAGATCATGGGGACACTTATTTCCAGCGTTGGGACTGTATAAAGACCCTGCCTTATACAACAGAAGCACTTAACAGTGTCATTGAAATTCTGTCCTTCCCTGTTGAAACTCATATCAATATTGATGGAAGGTATGACAAGCAGCGAGGCATAAGTCTGCTTGCCTCAATGAATACAGAGGAATTTAATAAAATTAATCCTGTCTATTCCCAATCAGACAATTTCTTCACAGCCTTTGACCAGGAGAATGATGCAGACCTTGATTCTTATCGCTCATCAATTACTTGGACTTTACAGAAAGCAGACGCCGCCGATATAGATGAATGGACACACATAACTCTTGCCAGCAGTCTTAAGCTTGACGGGGACAAAGGAATATGCCGGGCACTTAGAAGATATAACAACTCCATCTTTGCTTTCCAGGATAGGGGCATAGCTGAGATACTGTTCAATTCAAGGACACAGATACCTACAGCTGAGGGTGTGCCTATTGAGATAGCCAATTCCGGTAAAGTCGATGGAAAGCGGTACATTACCAATAAATACGGTTGTATCAATAAATGGTCAATAGTTGAAGGCAAGGCTGGTCTTTATTTTGTGGACAACACCAATAAGATGTTTGGTAGGCTTGACCAGGGGATAAGTGACCTTTCTTCAAAGCTTAGCTTCAATGCGTATTTCAGGAAATACAATGGAATGGATCCTTGGAATCCAAAGGATTTCAATAATTTCGTTTCTTTCTATGATAGGGTTCATTCTGATGTCTATCTTATAACCGGAGAAGATACCGGAATGGGCGCTCCGCTTATTTACAATGAGCAACTTGATGCGTTCACGAGCTTCATGGATTATTGGGATGTACCTATGATGGTGAATGTGCAAGATGATTTCATTTCTTTCAGAGATAAAAAATTATGGCATCAGAATGCTGGGCTCTATTGTAATTTCTTTGGAAATCAGCATGACTTCAGCGTGACGTACCGAGTGACACCGGATCCGTATGGTGATAAGATATGGACAAATCTTGAGTACCGGGCTGATTTCTTCAGTGTCGTTACTGACGACGGGAGTGCAGGCCTTTCATATAATGCAGACCAGCTTATCGTTCCCAATAATGAGGATAGTTATATGGAGGATATGACTTTCGACTGGATGAGGGTGTGGAACGAGTACCAGACGACTCAGTCTTTGAAAGTCACTGACATAGCGAAAGACCAGTATGCTGACGTGAGGAAGAGATTCAGAATCTGGAGGATGGACATACCCAGGGCTATTACTACTGCCACGAACAAATACGGGCTTGACAGGATTCGTAATCCGTGGGTGTTCATCAGGCTGTCAAAAAACATGCATGCCGCAGATGCCAACAAGTGCCTCATGCAATTACATGATGTTGTTGTTAAATACTTTGAATAGTTATGGCTGAGCAATTAGGTTATAGCGACATAATGCAGAAAATCATGGCCTCGATGGGGAGTACCGGTCAGGGTAGTATGTTTGGTACGTCCTTCCTTGACCAGATTAACAGTGCCAAAGCCGGTGTTAAGACCCTGGATGAACTGTATGGCAATACGCCATTCAAGAATCCTGATGATTACAAAGACATCAAACGTACACTCAACAGTGCAAAGGGAAATGCTATAGCCGGTGGAGCATTGGCTGGTGCTCAGGGAGTAATGAGTCTGGCCAACAATTTTATGTCTTCCTCAAATATACAGGACACTTCTGCGATTTCAAATCAAATAGCTCAGAATGCCCAGATAGGCAATCAGAACTACAACTCCTTCGAACAGCTTGCTGCTGATATGAACACGAGACAGGATGTTAATGTCGATTATGATGACATCCGTGGAATGGGTGGAAAGGGGGTTACTGCTGAGAAAGCTATGGCAGTCGGTTCAAGTGCTCTGTCTGGAGCATCAGCAGGTATGCAGATAGGTGGCCCATGGGGTGCAGCTATCGGAGGTGCGGTAGGATTGCTCTCTGGAGTTGGCGGTGTTCTCGTTGGAGATACCAAAGCCAGTGTTCAGCAGGATTTTCTTAATACGCAGGCTCAGAGGGCTAATAACATTTCTGATATGAATTTCCGTGCTGCTGGTGAGGAATTGCAGGAAAGGAATTTCAGATCGAACTTCTCAAATATAGTGGCTCGTGGAGGCCATATACATAGAAAGAAAATAAAGGAACCGTCTTCCTATTCTATAAGTAAATCATATTGCAAAGGCGGATTGAAGGTTAGCATAAAACGCAAATAGATATGGCTGATTTTAACACACAAGGTGGTTACTTCTCACCTAAAGGCTGGATGGAGGTTAATGCCGGTGGTTCACACGAAGAGAATCCAAACGGCGGTGTCCAGATAGGCGTAGATGAACAGGGCATTCCCAATATGCTGGAGGAAGGCGAACCTGTTTATGATGATTACGTCTATTCTGATAACATAAAAGCTGATGCCAAGATTCTCAAGAAGATGAATCTGCCAGAGAAACTTGGCGGCAAACTCTATTCTGAGATTGCCGAAGAGCTCTGTAAGGAAGCAGAAGAGAGACCTCTTGACCCTATTTCCAATAACGGTCTCCGTGAGATGCTTGGTCGTCTTGCAGATTCCCAGGAAGAGCAGAAGGCGAGGACTGAACGCAGGAAACTTCGTCAGCAACTTAATAGCCTTTCTCCTGAGGAACTTATGCAGATTCAGGCTGAGATGCAAGGTGGACAGGAAATGATGGGTCAGCCAGAAGCTCCGATAGCTGGTATGCAGGAAATGCCGACACAAGAGATGCAGCAGCCTATGATGCCGATGGCTAACGGTGGTAATCTTATAAGGAAATTTGAGGACGGCACCCCTGGTAAACTTTCTACTGAATCTCTTAACAGGATTAATAATAAACTTGTCCAGCTTAATGCTCTTGCGTCGCGCATAATATCCGGGAATTCCAGAAGCAATGATGCAATGACAGAATTGTTCCGAAAAGCTGCCGGATCAATCAACATGGATGATCTCAGTGATGATGAGAGGAAGTTGGTTATGGATAGGCTCGGAGATATAGCTTCCGATGCCATAAAAGGGAACTCCTCATTGAGAGGTAACCGTTTCCGTTATTTTGACCAAAATGGCAATTATGTTCAAAATCGGAACTACGATAATATGGTTCGTAGGGAACGCCGAAATGTTTCTTATGAATCCCCTGAGAGAGAAGGCTTCAATTCTGCTGATTATAGAGATACGCTTGGCCCTACGTATTTTGAGAGAAGGAGGATAGCTAAGGACATTTCAGATGCTACTAAAGGCTATTTCAGACCAGTTGATGTGATGAGATATTTTAGTAGCAAGGCACAAGATGTTGTTCCAGGTACCGGTTCTTTTGCATATGACAAGAGATATCCGGAAGCCAATATTGAATTCTTTGAGGATTTAATGCAACAGCATCCTAACACCAGAGATGCAATCACATCTTACTTATCTGGTACAATGCTTCAGCAAGTCCCTGACGGTGCCACCGCTGATTCGACCTTTACTGATGAACTAGTTGGCCCTCCTAAACCTGATTCTACTCAACAAACTACTGCTCAGCAGACTACTGCACAACCTTCTAATACGCGTCTTGTACCTGTACCGGAATCTACTCTTGATGATAATACTATTGCAGATGAGGCACTTAATACAGCTAATAATGCACTAGAGGGCTCTATTGCCCGCGATATTAACCCAGCAGGAAATACGCCGTTATCACTTAATCAAGCTTCTACAGATATTGGATTAGCACCACGAAGAGCACCAGCAAATACTACAGCCGGTAGTTCTTCGGATGATGCAGGTATCCGTACACCAATGCTTTCTACGGCTCCAAGATATGCGGGATTACTGACTAATGCAGCACTTGCACTTAATGCTCTTGCTCAGAGTCCTGACCATTATGATTTTGCTCCTATTCAGCCTGTACTTGCTGAGGGGAATATGCCCATTCAACTTCAACGATACACTCCGTATGATGTGAATATTCCGTTAAATGCTATTCGGGCCCAAGGGAATGCCGCAAACCGCGCTATTGCAAATTCTGGTATTGGTCCGTCAACTGGTGCTAATCTGATTGCCAACAATGCAGGGACTACTGAAGCTATGGGGACAGGATTCCTTCAGGCATATCAGGGTAATAATCAGCAGAGAAATGCTGTTATAGGAGCAAACAATGCCGCTCTTGCACAGCAAGCACAGTTCAACCAGCAGAGAGCTCTCGCTAATGCCAATGCTCAGAACGCTGTAAGGATGTACAATCAGAGAATGGCACTTCAGACGGCAGCAATGAACAACGAGGCGGAACAGGCCAAGTATAATGCTGTCGGTACTAATCTTAATGCTCTTGCTGAAGGTCTTGCCGGTATTGGTAAGGAAAACTTTGTAATGAATCAGATAAATAACAATCCTGCATTGCTTCAGTATCTTTTCCCTGGTGCAAGAACAGTTAATAAAAAGAGTGGCGGTAAAATTAAAACTAAGAAGAAATAAGATATGTCAAGGTTTATAGTAACAAGTGGCTCGCATTTTACGCCATTCTCATATGATGAGTTGGTTAAACCAATCGCCCAATATACTGAGGCATATAACACTGCCCAGCAAGAAGCTGACACTCTTGCAATGCAAGCCGGTGCCATAGGTTCCATGCTCGGCAACAAGGATGTAAGGGCTAAAGAGATGTTCAATTCATATATGAACGACATTGATGCCCTTACTAATACCATGCAGTCTTCAGGTTATAATATCGGGGTTGCCCGTGAGTTGTCTGCTCTACGGCGTAAATACGGAACAGACATCACTAAGATTAATGCTGCAATAACAAGAAAGGCTGAGGAGATAAAGTCGCAGGATGAGCAGCTGAAAAATGACAAGACAATGATGTTTGCCCGTAATGCAAGGCTTGCAAGTGTTGATGATTATCTCGATGATCCGTATGGAAATAATACTCAGTCTTATTCCGGGGCGATGCTTAATGCCCAGGCTGCGGCATTAGGAAAGAATATCGGACGTGACTTGATCAAGAACATGGACAAGTGGGCCCCTATACTCGGTGGGCAGTACTTTGAAAGAAATACTTTCAGCGGTTTCCACTCAAAGGAAGTACAGGATGCTATAGATAATACGATAGCCGGTACTGTAAGTTCTGACCCGCGTGTTGCCTTGTTGCAGAAAGCGATGCAGAGCGTGTACGACAGTAGCGGTATGTCACAGTGGGCTGATAAGACACAGAGGGACCAGGCATATAAATACATAGGACAGGGGCTATATTCTGCAATAGGAAGTTATAATAATGACATTAAACAGAATGTTAACTTCCTGCCGGATTATAAAAAAGCAGAATTGGCTATAAAGGCAGCTAGGGCGAGTGGTGGAAGTGGAGGTTCT
>Ga0326511_10004019_pt1 | contig 11786 bp, 8 predicted proteins | sample 0_2496_0518_D_FD_203701 | JGI IMG/M metagenome (GOLD analysis project Ga0326511, IMG submission 203701) | Bovine rumen microbial communities from UC Davis, California, United States - 0_2496_0518 | ecosystem: Host-associated > Mammals > Digestive system > Stomach > Rumen | place: USA: California...
CCATAGTTGAAATGGAGAATCACCATGCAAAAAACTGGATAGGGATTGCACATATCCAGGAATCGGATAATATGGTGGATGCTTTGGTATATATTAAGAACTAAGCGTTCATGATTCGGGATGCCAGGACTGCAGCGGACTTGAAAGATAGAATCAGGAAAGCCAGAAAGGTTATATACGTGGTAACGAATGATTCTTTGAAATCTGTATGGTGCGGCTGTATAAGTGCTTGAATGAGAGGTGGATAAGTGGATGTGGATCGTTGAATGGCTTGGCTGATGAGGCTGTACCTCTTTGTGGTTATGATAAGAACACGGGATAGGAGAGAGGGGACAAGTAAGTTGAAGGGAGGATGAGCTAGAGATAAGGAATGAGAGAAAGAGGGAAGCGTTAAAAAAATAGAATAAAATACAAGAAACGCAATTTTGTTGGGGAAAAATTGTTATATTTGCAGGATGGATAAAATAGTAGTTAGAGTCTTTATAATATGAATCAAACTTATGAGTATCGAAGAGCTATATAGGAAATTGGACTTTTTGTCTAAGGACGGCTTTGTTACCCTTGATGATGTAAACTGGCCCAAGAAAGTTCAGTTGTCACCAAGAATTTTTTCGCTTATCCAAGATGTATCAAGCCCCCTTCACGAGATGTCAGCCTTGTTTGCAATAGGCGGCAGGCCCTTGCTTTTTTTCTTTGAGCGCCCCCAAGATACTACGGCCTTATTCAAAGCTATATGGAACTTGAATGAAGTGCCCATTGTGATATTGGTGAATGATACCCATGTTGATGTATTCAATGGCTTCAAATATGAAAAGGAACTGAAAACCCTCCAGTTGATAGGTAATGAGAAGGTTCTTGATCAATTCACATACTTTAAACTGGTTACCGGTAAAAGTTGGGAGGAATACCGCACCCGACTGGCTTATCATAACAGGGTTGACTATTATTTGCTGAAAAATATAGAATTCGCTCAGCTACGTATTCAAAAAATAGGAGTTTCGCGTAACCTTGCAAACCGTCTGATAGGTAAGATGATTTTCTTGCGCTATCTGACAGACCGGCATATCGTGCTGAGGTTTGAGGGAGTAAAAAAGACATTAACCAACGATGACCTTATTGAACTGCTGCAAGATAAGAATAGGCTGTCTGATTTGTTTGAGACGCTGCAAGACAAGGAAAAGGGTTTTAATGGTGACTTGTTTAAGATTTCGAGAGAAGAACTGGTAACAATACCCAATGCGGCCCTGAATGTTCTTATCAGACTGCTAAGAAGCGACGATTTGGAAGACGGCTCACAGGCTTTGTTTGATATATATGATTTCTCTATTCTTCCCGTTGAGTTCATCAGTAATGTGTATGAGCGTTTTATTGGAAAAGAGAACCAGGAAAAGGAGGGTGCATACTATACCCCCTTGTTTCTTGCAGAATACGTTGTAGAGAATACTGTAGCACGTTATCTAAAGACTACAACAGAGAGCGGATGTAGGGTGTTGGACCCAGCATGTGGGTCGGGTATCTTCCTGGTTGAAACACTTCGTCGTATTATAGATCATTACATCGCCCATGCTAAACAAGAGGATTTGCAGGGAGCGAGATTCCAGGAGAAGTTGCGAGAACTGGCACTTAATAATATTTTTGGCATAGACAGTGACCAAAGTGCCGTGCAAGTGGCAGCATTTTCCATCTATCTTACGTTGTTGGATTACCAGAAACCAGCGGATGTCTCTACGTTCAGGTTTCCTAATCTTCTTGAATCGAATCTGCTTCGCCAAGATGCGTTCTGTCCTGTAGGATTTAAAGACGTGAAGTTTGACTATATCATAGGCAACCCACCTTGGAACAGAGGGCGTAAGGAATATGACGAAGTGGGTGTGGAAATCAAACCAGAATACCAAAAGTATATCGAAGTACGCGCCCGTGCGGAGAGAAGGCGAAGCATTATTGGAAACAAAGAGATTGCTCAGGCTTTCATGGTAAGGGCTCTTGACTTCATGGGTGCTGAAACTAAAACGGCCTTTGTGCTGACGAGTAAAGTACTCTATAACAACCAGAGCAGTCACTTCCGCAGTTATTTTTTGGAAAACGTGCAGCTGAATGCTGTACTGGAGTTGTCGTCGGTAAGACGTGAAGTTTTCTCACAGTCCAGTGACCCTTCGATTGCCCCGGCTTGTGTGATGTTCTATCAGAGAAAGCAAATGGCAGAGATAGATAATGGGCATCTTGTGAAGCATACTTCGGTCAAACCTAGTGTGTTTTTCTCACTTTTCAAGGTCCTGACAGTGGAGAAGGCGGATATACAGTATGTACGCCAAGAATTGCTCAGCCAGTACGATTATCTATGGAAAATATTACTTTATGGTTCTTATTTGGATTTCCTTTTTGTGAAACGACTTAAAGAGAAGAAAACCATCAAGGAGAAGTTAAATGAACATGGCTTTGAATGTGGACTTGGTGTTACTTGCGGAAAAGAGGGGAATAGGCATTACGACATTAGCGATTATGTTGGTAAGAAAAAAATAGAGGCAGACCAACTGCATCAGTATGTTGTAAGTCCATCGATTGAACGATGGGAGCTCGCTTCTGCCCAATGGGGACGACGCAAGCAATTGTTTGAGGCACCCTTGCTGTTGATAAGGAAGAGTTTGGATGCGTCAGACTTTTCTTGTAGAGCGGCAGTCTGCACAGAGGACGCTGTGTATAAAGATGCCATCACCGGAGTTCATGGTGATAGTATTGAGGTGTTGAGAAATGTTGCTGGAACGTTAAATTCCCGTTTCTTTACATACTATGCCATGATGTGCTTTAGTTCACTAGGAATTGAACGAGAGCAGGGACATAATATGGAGAAGTTCTCACTGCCATATATGAGCGGTGATATTCATAAGATTGTTGAACGAATTGAGAAGAAATACAGTGGACTTGAGGAAGGCTCTTTTCTGGATCCTGATGTATTTGCTGGGCAAATTGAACGAGAGAAAGACAAAATAGAAGATTGCATAGCCAGTCAGTTGGGGTTGTCTCAGGTAGAACAATTGCTTATTGACTATGCCAACAACTATTCAATTCCGATAGCCACTGGTAATGTCATCACAAAACCTGTTAAGAATGACAGGGCAGGAAAGAAACTGATGGAAGCGTATGCTCATGTTTTCCTGAACAGATTCAACGGGCAGTTTGGCGAAGGAATGTACCTGAATTGCAGTTGCGAGATATGTTTATCACATGCCCTAATGCGTTTTAGCGTAGCAAAGGAGAAAAAGGGATTTGATTGCAAAGCAGGAACGTACAGTACACTGGAAGCATTTCTGTTGGCATTGTCGACCGAGAGGGTGACAGACCAATTGTATCTTCGTAAAGATATACGCGGTTTTGAGAAAAACGGTTTCTATATCATCAAACCTTGTGAGCAACGACTGTGGCATCCTGCCATGGCATACGTGGATGTTCAGGAGTTTGTAGATGCATTATTAACGAAAACAGAAAGGTAACGAGAATGGATGCATCGGTGTTTGAATTTCAGAAAGAGTTCTTCAGGTCCCAGTTGCAGGGGCTGTTGAATGATATTTGCAATGTATATGTCCTTATTTGTAAGAATGGTCGGAAAATAAAGAATGATGAGAATACGATTAGGGATGAGTTCGGAGCATATTTTGAAAACCAGACTTATAAGGATACGACTACGACTGCCAAAGGCTACTTTTTTGAATCTGAAGGTAGACAGCAGAAGACGGCGGGGCGTGTAGATATCCGATTCTTGTCACCTAATTGTTATAGTCATCAAGATGCGTTCTTTGCGATAGAGTGTAAACGACTTGATGGAAAGAGTCATCTTAGCAAGGAGTATGTAGATAATGGTATCAGGCGTTTTACGGAAGGCAAGTATCCTTCGTTGCTAGGATGTAATGCTATGTTAGGATTTGTGGTCTGTACCATAGACTTGCCAACTACGGTGAGGCAGATAAACAGCCATCTGAAACAAGCTGAGCATCTGGTCACAGCGAGTTCAACGATGAGCGCTAAGGTAGATTTGGAATCCCGGCACGGTACGCCGTATGATTTTTTATTATATCATTTGTGGTTGGATTTTTCGGGGTTGGTGATATAAGAAAGGATTATTGAAGGGGTATGTGCTAGGAGCGCATGCCTCTTTGTGGTTTAGGCCTTGCGGGGAGTGCAGGAATTGGGAGGATAGAGTAAGGACGTAAACATTTAAATTTTTATATTATGCGGTCAATACTATTAAATTATTCACAGCCGATGCATAAAGGCTATACTCATGCTTTTCATTATGATCATAATGAAAAGTTGAATGTAGTTACTGATGAAAGAGGAGTTAAGATGCCTTTCGTTGATTCGAAGTTAGACCAACTTTGTATCAGCACTAAAACAAGGGCAGAAATGGAATCTGACGATGAAGGTTCTTTTATTTACAAATAAGGAAGACGTAACAACAGACTTTATTGTTCGGGAATTAAAACGGCAGGAAATAGATTTCTACCGTTTTAATACGGAGGAACTGTCTAAATCGGTAAAGATAGATTTGAATTTTGAGAAAGAGAAGTACCTCCTGATTGATAAACTGGATAATAAGACTTACAATCTTCTGGACTTTACTGATATATATTATCGTAGGCCAGAATTGCCTTTGTATGATGATGAAGGCTTAACAGACGGAGAGAAGTCTTTTCTTCAGATAGAAATTTACTACACTCTGGAGGGAGTCTATAGACTGTTGTCTGGAAAACACTGGTTCAATAATGTGTTTGCGATAAGGAATGCCGAAAACAAGATCTATCAACTTCTATTGGCTAAAGAGGTCGGCTTGACTATACCATCGACGTTGATATCTAATCATTATGATTCTGTGGAACAATTCCTGGAGAAAGGTAATCATATTATCAAGCCTGTTCATAACGCAAGGATAAAGGATGAGAAACATCCCCAGATAGTATATACATCGGAAATAAAGCAAACGATTAAGAAGGCAGAAGCTGAGTTTAATGTCAATTATTTACAGAAAAAGATAGAAAAACGTTGTGACGTTCGCGCTACTTTTGTGGAAGAAAAGTGTTTCGCGGTAACTATTGACTCCCAGAAATTGGAGGAAACGCGTGTGGATTGGCGAAAAGGTGAACATATACTCCATCACACTCCAATAGAATTGCCGCGAGAAATACGTTTAAAGTGCATTCAGTTGATGAAGAGATTGGATTTGCATTACGGAGCAATCGACTTCGTATTAGACAAAAAAGGCAATTATTTCTTCTTAGAAATCAATCCGAACGGACAGTGGGCTTGGATTGAGCACTTAACAGGACTACCAATATCAAAAGAAATAGTGAAATGCTTATGTTCTTCAGTTTGATACGTGATATATTAAATAGCAAAACACCTGCCAGTTCTGGCGAAAAACATCAGAACAAAGAGTGTGTATGTGAAAATGATGAAGTGGAACTTCTCAAACTGAAGTATGAGAAGCTGCAATATATTGACGAGAAAGAAAGGGAAAGGGATAAGACCGTAGAGAATAAGGCTTCAATGTTCATTGGATCGACTTCTATCATGGGGGCAATTATTATTGGCTGTGCTAATCTAGTTTCAGACGGTGCTAACGCATATTCATACGTTAATATGTGTATTCTCTCGTTTATGCTGATACTTATATATTGTTTGGGACGGTCTATTACTTATTCGATACTGACTTTGAGAAAGAGAACATTTTGGTATTTGGGCATAGATGATTTGCAGAACACGACGAATAAGAAGGAATATTATAAAAAGCTGATAAAGAGTACGATAAAGATAATAAAACACAACGAGGCTGTAATCAATAGTAAGGTGGACTCGATGCAGACGGCTCAAGAGAGTTTTGTGAACTTTTGGATATGGTCTGGATTGTTTTTTGTTAACCTGTTGGTATATCATTTTCTCCATGCTTATGGGATCGGATTGACATGGGATACTGTTCTGTGGGTGATTATAACTATGGCATTATCTGGGATTGGATATCTTGTGATGGCAAACTTGGTTTCAAGACTGAAGAAAACAGATGAAGATGATGCAAGGCCTAATGTAGATGATGCGATAAGGGCTGTTTGTTTGATGGCAGTATCCCAGATGGAAGGAGGAGAAGAATGACGCAAGATGAGAGGTGGCTATTGCGATATAATGAGGTGAAAACCTTTATAGAAGCTAACAAACGGAGGCCTTCGAAATATGTTATGACCGAACGTAACGCTTGGAACTGGCTTAGGCATACACGGAAATTGTATAATTCAGGTGAGCTAAAGGAGGATAGGATTGAAAAGTTCAACGAACTATTGGCACTATGTGAGAAATACCATCATGTGAATCAATATACATAGTTATGAGAACTATGAAGAATTATAACTTGGGTGAAAAGAATGCAATGGCTTTCCTCTTCTCTTGTGAGAAGGGAGAGCCATTGTTGGTTAATATGGATTGAGAGTAGTACGATAGTTGACAATTAAAATGGATTAGGAGTAAAATTGTATGGGAGTTTATAGTAAGGGAACATTGGCAGGTATTGTTGGGTACAAGCAATTGTATCCAGGCGAAGCTATGCCTGAAATTGATACTCTTCTTACTGGCTTACCTCGTATTTGGGCTATTAGGCTATGCTCCAATATACAGAATAACTTGGTTGGCAAGCCTTTCTATAATCCAGATTTCAGGGATGAGAAAACCACTCAGATAGATGTTCCGAGATTCTTTCTGGGGCCAAAGAACCTTGATCTGTTGCTTGATGTTATACAGAGGTACAAAACTTATCATGCTTCTGAGGTGGAACGGCAGGAACGTCCAATGGAGTATGCCACAGGTTGTGAAACGCCATTGCTACTACTGAAATACATCATGGCGATGCCTGAAAGCTACGAAACAGAAGATATAGCCAAATTGGAGAAGAACCTCTTTACGGCTTTCATGATAGCCAATGAGTTGACCTTTAACCGCAACCAAGGCGAACCGCCTTTCAAGAAAGAGGATGATCTTGAATTATACATGGCCAGCCTCCTAATGTCGAGGTATGCGTATCAGGATTTCTTTAATGATAAATCTGAACTAGATGAATTGGTGAGAAACCAATGCAGTAGAACGGTTAAGTTCTTCAGATTCGTAGCCAACCATGCACAACTGAAAGATCTGCTTGAGGATTTCTTGGAGAAATACAAACTGTCCACATGGAAAGACTATGTGACTACATACTTTAGCATTCAAGGCTTGGCCAGAGATAAAACGGGTGTGATAAATTTTGAAAGACTGGAGGATGTAGATGGACTGCTGTCAGAGGAAATAGTAAACAAGGACTCCATTGATATCCACGAAACCATACACCTTACGGACAATATAGACTATGAGGCTTTTAGGAAAAGACCATTTATCAAGATAGCACCTCACGAATATGCTGTCATTGACGTGTCGTTTATGATTAAACGAATGTATGATGGGCTATATTTTGATTTTAACGCGCTGTGGAAAAGCAAGCATGAAGAAGACCTTCCTGGCTTTAATAGGATATTCACTACGGAATTCTCTGAGGAAACTGTCCTTGTGCATTGCCTAAAGGAAGTTGCAGATTCATTTGGATGGTTGTCACTTACGGATAAAGAATGTAAGGAACTGATACCTGAAAAGAAACTGAGCTCACCGCCAGATTTCTATATTCGTGATGGTAAAGATGCGATTCTTTTTGAGTGCAAGGATGTCAGAATACCAAAAGAAATAAAGGCGGATGGTACAACTAAGCGCCTTATTGAAGAGGTTGACAAAGATTTCGTTGGGTATCAAGACACTGAGAAAGAGAAGTGGCGCTATAAGGGTGTAGGGCAGCTGGTAAGGAATGCGAAAAGAATACAAGACGGTCTGTTTAAGTGGGATGAAAATGCTGATAAAGACAGCAGAATATATCTTGTTTTGATATTAGCAGACACCAGACATGTGGATGGTGGATGGAAGAACTACTTGAACAGGAAGATGTTTGAGGAGTGTGTGCGGCAAAAGGTGGATTATAGAAGAGTCTGCCCGTTGGTGTTGACTGATTTAGGCACACTCATTACCTATAAAAACAATTTCAAGAAATATGGTTTACTGCATTATTTTGTGCAGTACTTCCAAAAGACGGCTTTTGACTCAAGGACTCTTTTCAAAGGTGACTATACAACCAATGTCATGAATCAAACAATGTCGTTTAGCACGTTCATGAAAGGTGAAAGGCTGATAGGCGGGGAAGAACTGAGTAAGGAAGTCCTTAGTTCTATTGTGAAACACCCCAAGCAATTGGGACATCATTCGTATGTGACCAAGACCGTGGAATATGCGGATTTGTTTGATGATGATGTAAAGGATGCGGAAAAGTATCTTTCTGGAATCAACAAAAGGTGGTTGATAGAGGGCGTTGTTCACATGATAAGTGTGGACTCCTTCGAAAGCTTTTCCATGGATGCGGAACGTGGCCTTCTGGTGATGTTCCAAGACTATAAAGAGAAAAGCGAGACGAAGCAATTGTTCCGCAGGCTGAAAAGAATTGAAGAGGCGTATTCTGGAACATGGCACACGTTGATTAATCACCAAGCACTATTCAGACTCTTGAGAAAGTTTTTGATGTTACCCAACGAGCGTCATGGAAAAGGAGAGAGTTTCGATGCGTATGTGTCGCTTTTGAAAGCCATGCTTGCAGAAAATACCAAAGAGATGGCTCGCGAGAAAGAAATGCTGAGCAAGATTGGCGGTGAGGCAGACATAAGGGATGCCATGATTGTGATGCAGCAGGACGTGCTGAATATTGACCAGTTTGGTGAGAACAAGAAAGAGATAGAGAAATCGCAGATGTTGAAATATCTGGCATTGTGCGAATTTGGCAAAGAGCATCGAGAGGTTGGCGAAGCCATCAAAAGGGTAATAGGGAAGCATGGTTTTGAAAGTGAGTATAGCTATATGCTACTGGCACAGATGCCATTGTCGGTATATCACGATAAGGATAAATTTGGTGAGGGCCTTTTCTGTTTGCGTCGTGCAGATTTTGAACAATTAGGAGCAATCAAACTATGGGAGGAGTTCGTATCTTATGTGTCTGATAAACATATTGATGTGTGGGATACGGAAAAGATGAAAACCATCTTTACCGAACAAGAACTGTTGGACAATACCTGTTTCAGGAAATACCCTGTTCTGAAGATGTCGGATGAGGAATATCTGATAGTCTCGCAGCCTTATTATTCGCACTTGTTTTACGATGGTTTCTGGTGGAGTGTCAAAGAAGAATTAAAGGCTCTGTATTCAGACAAAGCCATAATGAACCTGCTGACAAAGGAATTCTCGGAGAAGAAACTATTCTACAATTTGGCTGTTCAGATGGTGGGTAACAAGCGCATTAGGATATATGATGAGTATTGCTTTGATGACCGTCAGCCCTCACCAGACATTGCTATACGGACAAGACACCATCTGTTCATGTTCGAGTATAAGGACATGCGGGTGCTGAGAGATGTGGCCGATGGCAATGATATGAATTTGCTGATGGATTTCATGGACGACCGCCTGAATAAAGAAAAGGGAAGTAAAGGAGGAAACAAGGGACTGCCGCAACTGGTGAGCGACATGGAGGAGTTCTTTACTGGTAAACGGCCATGGGGTGACGATTTTAAGAAAGAAAACGTTAAGATACATCCGATATTGGTTGTGAATAGCCGCTTGTTTACAGTACGGGGTATCAACTATATATTGCTGCAGAAACTGCATCAACGGATTTTAGAGAGTGAGATTCTGAAAGAACACACCAAAGAGATTGGCGACTTGCTGGTGATGGATTATGATATGTTGATATTGGTGGTGAGTAAAGCATATAAAAACTTTGCCGTTTTCCATCATTTGCTGTATAGTTACCAGACCCATTTGAGAAAGACGCAGAACCCAGTGGAGCGTTATGATTCTTTCAAGCACTATGTGATGAACAAGTGGGAAGGTGAGAAAACAGAACGCGAAATAAATCATTTCAAGAATGGATATAAGCACGTTGTGAAATCCTTGGTGAAATCGAAGGAGTCGCTTTCGTGTACAATGAATAAGAGAAAGAATTCTTGAATGATGCAGATAGTGCAGGCAGGAACTTGTAGAAGGAACTGCTATACATGAAAGCATACAAGACAAAATAGAAAAGAGAGAAATGAGAAGAAGGCTCTATACATCAAACTATATTGGGATGGCTGGGTACTTGATGGACTTCGGTTTTGGCGGGTTCATCGGGTATGGGAAAGGTGTGTCCTGTTGTGTGGGTGAAGAAGAGTTGACGAGAAGGATGATTTATGTAGGCTGAAGAATGATGTGAAGTGTGGGGCGGCAATGGCCGGACTCGCACACAGGCAGTATATGGGCATCCCCCGATCGGCTCTTCGTGAACTGGTCGGGGGATGCTGCGTGTAGGAGGTGTCACTGGCGGCGGTAGTTGCCGACAACCTTGTAGATTTCGAGGATGATGTCCTTGGGGATCTTGGACTCTACTGGATTGCCATCGATCATCTGGATGAAAGTGATGTTTTGTGTTTACGATGATGATGAACACGATACGCGAAGGTGATATCATCATATAATACTGCGATAACTCAAAAAAAAAATGGGTTACCGCAGTAAAATAATGCGTTATTTGTTTTTTACTTTCAATAAAAATACTATCTTTGCACCAAATTAAAATATATCGACATAGAAACCTATATGACATTTGGCGGAACACCGTATTATCTTGATATGATGAGTCGAAGTTTAAGCGTGGCACCATATTCCTCAGATCAAGCATAAGTTGGGCATAAGCGGTATCCTGACAAATGTATGTTCTTGGTCGTGTAAGTCGTATATTGGTAAGGATGGTGAAGAACATAAGGGTGCCCAGATAGACCTGATTATTGACCGTGGTGATAAGACTATCAACCTCTGTGAGATGAAGTTCACGAGCAAGCCCTTTGCAATTTCTACAGAATATGCACAACGAATGTTGGAACGGCGTGATACATTCCGTGAGGTTACTGGTACTAATAAGTCCCTTCACTTGACTATGGTGACTTCTGCAGGTTTGGTTCGCAATGCAGGCTGGCAAAGTATAAATAATGAGGTAGACGTTGATGATCTTTTTCATGAATAGTAGTAATATCGAAAATGGGTTTTGGCAAGGTACGCTTATCTATATGGAAATCGGTACGGGTGAGGAGATTGACCCCAATTTGTTGGTAGCTCTTCAGAGAAGGTATAAAGTATTGTCGAGATGACAGGGGAGGGTTTCCGCAGTGGGAATGAAAATTTTCTTTATTTTCCGTGCGGAATCAATTTTTATTAGTATCTTTGCACCCAAAAGTCAACGGAATCGCATTTCACTGACGTATTTGGACATCATTCATCATGACATGCACACCCTGCGACACCACTACTGCTAAGCGCCCTGATCGGTTTCGGGGTGTCCCCCTTTAGTGGTAAGCTGCCCATCCATCTTTTGGTTGCAGTGGGGAAAATTAAACAATAATATATATGGAAAAGTATCAATATCACATTTTTAGTCCGTACAGGGTATGTACCTTGGGGGCACACGTTGACCACCAACATGGGCTGGTCACTGGATTCGCGATTGACAAAGGTGTGGATCTGCTTTTTGATATTCGTGAAGACAGCAAAGTGGTTCTGGACAGTGAGACCTTCACTGGCCATGTGGAGTTTGACATTGCGATGCCTGCCTTGGTGAAGCAAGGGGATTGGGGCGATTACGCCCGAGGGGCTAAGTTTGC
>Ga0326511_10004020_pt1 | contig 11782 bp, 10 predicted proteins | sample 0_2496_0518_D_FD_203701 | JGI IMG/M metagenome (GOLD analysis project Ga0326511, IMG submission 203701) | Bovine rumen microbial communities from UC Davis, California, United States - 0_2496_0518 | ecosystem: Host-associated > Mammals > Digestive system > Stomach > Rumen | place: USA...
ACGCGTACCTTCTTTATATTGAAGCCATCGTCCACCTTGAAGTCGTCGCCCACATGGCTCATGTCAAGGGCATAGAAGCGGGTCTGCGTCTCGCTCAAAGCAGTTTCCATTTCAGAGGTCTGGAGCACCTGCCGTGGGTGGTAGGGCGACACGCGCAGCGTCTGCCCGCCGTCCACGATATACTTGCCGAGCCCCAGGGCCAGCGAGGCAATGCCCTCCTCCGCCGTCTCATCGCCGATGGGGTAGTAGTTGAGTGAACGGAGCACGCCGGAGAAGTTGGGATAGTAGAGGTCGCCATACTGCTTGCCCACCACCTCCTGGAGGATCACCGCCATCTTCTCCTGGTCGATCACGTTCTGCGTGGCCAGCATGTAGGCCTTGGAGTCCTTGTAGTACACGGAGGCATAGACACCCTTGATGGCACAGGCCAGCATGCGCAGCATCTCGTACTTGTCATCGAGATAGGGTATCATGTAGGTGGAGTAGATGCCGGCGAAGGGCTGGTAGTGGGAGTCTTCGAGCAGCGACGAGGAACGCACGGCGATGGGCGACTTGACGGCATCGAAGAAGGTGAAGAAGTCGGCTATCAGCGAGTCGGGCAGCTGGGCCCTGAGGAAGTGCTTGAGGATTTCCTCATCGGGGGCATCGCTCAGGGCCACGGGATAGAGGTTGTTGCTCTCCATGAACTCATCGAAGAAGTCGGTGCAGAGCACGACGGTCTTCGGTATCGACACCTGCACGCCCTCATACTGGTTGAGCTCGGCATGGCGCTTGATGATATTGTCGAGGAATGCCAGGCCGCGCCCCTTGCCTCCGAGCGAGCCGTCGCCGATACGGGCAAAGTGGCTGTAGGAGTCGAACTTCAGCCGGTCGAACACCGCCACCACGCCGATGTTCTTCATCCTGCGATACTGCACGATGGCGTCGAAGATGATCTGGCGGTGGGCATCCACGTCCTGCAGCTTGTGCCAGGTGACGTGTTTCAGGAAGGCCGACACGGGGAAGATGGCCCGTGCCGTGAGCCACCGGCTCATGTGGTTACGTCGTATGTGGCGAGCCAGCGAGTCGGACGGAATCTTGAAGATGTTGTCCTGCAGCTCCTTCAGCGAGGAGACGCGGGCCACTTCCTCCTTGGTTACCGGGTCGCGGAACACGAAGTCGCCAAAGCCCATGTGCTCCTCCATCAGCTTGTGCAGGTCGAGGTTCATCTTCGTGGAGTTCTTGTCCACGAAGTGATAGCCTGCCGCCTCGGCTTTCTCGCGGTTTCTCAGCTCGCTGGAGTCGAGTATCAGCGGCACGTACTCATCCCTCCGCCGTATCTCTGCCAGCAGCTTCAGGCCGGCCTCAGGGTCGCCCTCTTCCACATGGCTCAGCCTACCTGGCACGCTCTTCATCGGGAAACGGGTGTCGCTGATCACGCCCAGCGTGTTCTCCGAATACTTGTCGTAGATCTGCATCGCCTCCTCGTAGTTGGTGGCCAGCACCACCTTGGGGCGGCCTCGCTTGCGCTGGGCGGCGGCATGGGGGTTGAGTGCCTCGGTGGAGAAGCGCTTCGACTGGGCAAGGATATAGTTGTAGAGGTTGGGCAGCACCGAGGAGTAGAAGCGTATGTTGTCTTCCACGAGCAGAATCATCTGCACGCCGGCCTCCTTGATGTCGTGCTCAATGTTCATCTTGTCCTCTATCAGCTTGATGATGGAGAGGATGAGGTTGGTGTTGCCGAGCCAGCAGAACACGTAGTCGAACACCGACATGTCCTCGTTCTCGATACGCTTGGTGATGCCGTGGGAGAAGGGGGTGAGCACCACGCAGGGAATATTGGGATGGGCCGCCTTCACCTCGCGGGCCACGGCGAAGGCATCGTTGTCGGCATTGCCCGGCATACAGATCACCAGGTCGATGTCGGTGGTCTGCAGCACCTGGCTGGCTGCCTCCGTTGTGCTCACCTGGGTGAACGTGGGCGGATAGCGCAGTCCCAGCTCCATATACTCATCGAATATCTTCTCATCCACCCGCCCGTCGTCCTCCAGCATGAAGGCATCGTAGGGGTTGGCCACTATCAGCACGTTGAAGATGCGCCGCGTCATCAGGTTGACGAACGACACGTCCTTCAGATAGAACTTGTTCCACTCCTGTGGTATCTTTGTCACTTCTTCCATATCTCTGTTTCTGCAATTAGGCTGCAAAGATACGAAGAATCGCCGACATAAGCAAGCGATTTCAGGACCAAAATTCCTCCGAAATCAGGCGAAAAAGTCAAATAGGCTAGTAACCCTAACATCAGAATGAGATGTTTCTACTGTTTTTCCTTTGCCAATTGGCCTAAAAGCATTAACTTTACAGGCATAATCACACCTATCAGCTACGAAACGACTATGGCAGCAAAGAGAAAATACCCAGTAGGCATACAGAGCTTCGAAAAACTACGTACGGAGGGTTACCTATATGTAGACAAAACCCCACTTGTCTATAAGATGATTACTGAAGGATTCCCCTACTTCCTTAGTCGTCCGCGCCGATTCGGTAAGTCGCTGCTCATCTCAGTGCTGTAGGCCGTGTTCGAGGGTACTGAAGGCAGAGGACGACCACCTGCAGTTCGCCTTCATCACTGGCATCTCGAAGTTCTCGCAGACGGGTATCTTCTCAAAGCTTAACAACCTGCAGAATATCTCAATGATACCCGATTTTGAGTCGATTTGCGGCATATCCGAAGAGGAACTCACCACAATGATGCGGCCTGACATTGAGCAGTTGGGACAGACAAACGGGCTAAGCTATGACGAACAGCTGATAGAACTGAAACGCATGTACGATGGTTACCATTTCAGCCAACGGATGACCGACATCTATAATCCCTTCAGTGTGATCAAGGCATTCTACTCCGGACTGGTAAGGAAATATTGGTTTGAGAGTGGTACATTGGGAGCTCTTGTCAGCATGCTGCAGCAGATGCCCCCATTGGAATTACAAGATGTCGATGGAGCCATGTGCGAGGCAGAAGCATTCGATGAGTCGTTTGACAGCTATCAGTCGCCGTTGCCAGTGCTTTACCAGAGTGGTTACCTCACCATCAAGTCATACCATCGCGAGGATGACATCAATACTCTCGGTTTCCCCAATAAGGAAGTTCGCACAGGCTTTGCAAGCAGTCTCTACCGCGTAGTGACAAGCACCACGAGCGATGACCGTATGCGCTCAGCGCTGATGCTGGCCTACAACCGGTTCCATCGCGATAACGACCTTGAGGCTTTCATTGCTGCCGTCAAGACATTCTACGCCAGCCTGCCCTACCAGTGGGAGCATGACAACCGCAACGAGCACTACTACCACGCCCTACTCTACACGCTGCTCACCTCGTTCGGAGCCGACGTGCGTGCCGAGGAGTCTACGGCCCCTGGCTGCAGCGACCTGACGCTGCTCATGCCACGGGCCATCTACGTTGTGGAGCTGAAATACGACCACCCGGCGCAGGAGGCCATCGACCAGATAGTCCGCCACGGCTATGCTGGGAAATACCGATCCAACGGCCGCCCGGTGACGCTGGTCGGCATCAGCATCAGCAGCCAGGAGCACAACATAGCGGAGTGGGCCACTGAGCCTCTGGAATGATATAACAATCTTCTCATTTACTTTTTTTCGGCCAAACACTTGCATTCTGCGGAATATTTTTGTATCTTTGCACATGATTAGGGCTTCTCATAGCAGAAGCTGGCATAAGCAGAACTATGCTCGCAGCGGACGGTGCAAACCAGAGAAGCCTAACTAAACTCCCTGTTTAAGCTAACTAAATTCCCTGTTTGAGTTAAGTGTTTTCCCCAAAACATCTAAGTGCTCATTGTATGACGGTTACGATACCAAACGGAAAGCGCTAATTCTGAAGATCAGTGGGTCTTTGATCGTTTTTTCGAGCGATGGACAATAACATCCGATATCAAAGCGTCTCCCACAGTTTATGTATCACAGCGTAAGTCATTCCGCTTACCCGCACCATCTGCCGGGGGCCTACATTGAGTTCGCACATCACCTCTGTGGCAATGTCCTTGCGTCTCTGTTTTTGGTAAAGCAGAAATTCCGGAATCGTTTTGGCTCCGCTTTTTTGGAGAAGTAGCTGGCGCACGGTTTCATCGGCAATGATCTCGCGTTCGTCTAAATCAATACATCCCACTGTTTTCGGCAAAGGCATGTCCACCCATGAGGCAAGCTCCGTCAAGCCATATCTTCTGACAACTGGCTCAACGCGGCAGATCCGTAGAGGTGACAGCATCAGATAGTCATTATGCCAACTGCTGTATTCATATTCCTTAACATTTTTCACCAAACCAGCCTTTACGGGATTCTGATGGATATAGTGGAATAGTGTCAAAAAGTAGCCTGGGTCATTGCATGGCTCACTTTTGAACCGGTCTTGAAACAGATGGCCTATCCGTCCATATTTTCTATTGAAATAGAGTACGTAGCGGGAAGCGATGGCCTTGACGATGCTTCCTACAATCCAGTCCTTCTCACAGATCAGCAGGTGAATGTGGTTGGGCATCAGACAATAAGCGTAGATGCTGCATGTGACGGTCTCGGTTTTCAAATCCTCTTCCAAATGGTTTTGGACAGAAGCCATTGTCCTGATAAAGATGTTATAATCCTGCGCATCCTCAAAGATGTCCTGACGATTGACGCCTCGTAGCATGACGTGGTAGATGCCTGTTGCACTTGATTCTCTCGGTTTTCTAGACATAGCAATGTATTTAGGGTTTGACAATTCCGGCGCAAAGTTAAGACAATAAACTGAGATCTGCAAGTTTTTGAGGGGGAAAAAGATCAAAGACCTGTCCCCGCGATCTCATTTCTTCAAAATAGTTTCCGTATGTCAGCAATATTTTGTAACTTTGCACCCAATTCAATAAAATCCGAAAAAGAACAATATGGAAAAGAAACTAAGACCGGGCTCACTCTGCGTACAGGCAGGCTACAAGCCGAAGAACGGCGAACCCATCGAATTGCCTATCATCCAGTCGACTACCTTCAAGTATGACGACTCCGACGAGATGGCGCAGTTGTTCGACCTCAAGAAAGAGGGCTACTTCTACACCCGCCTGCAGAACCCCACCAACGATGCCGTGGCTGCCAAGATCACGGCACTCGAAGGCGGCGTGGGGGCAGTGCTCACATCCTCCGGACAGGCCGCCAACTTCTATGCCCTTTTCAACATCTGCGAGGCCGGCGACCACTTCGTCACCTCCAACGAGATCTACGGCGGCACGTTCAACCTCTTCGGCGTGACGCTTAAGAAACTGGGCATCACCTGCACCTTCGTCTCACCAGAAGCCAGCGAGGAGGAAATCCAGGCTGCCTTCCGCCCCAACACCAAGGCACTCTTCGGAGAGACCATCACCAACCCCGGCTGCGCAGTGCTCGACATCGAGAAGTTCGCACGCATTGCCCATAAGAACGGCGTGCCACTCATCATCGACAACACCTTCGCCACTCCCATCAACTGCCGTCCCTTCGAGTGGGGTGCCGACATCGTGACCCACTCCACCACAAAATATATGGACGGATTCGCCACACAGGTGGGAGGATGCGTAGTAGACAGTGGCAATTTCCCCTGGCTCGACCATGCCGACAAGTTCCCAGGACTCTGCACGCCCGACGAGTCCTACCACGGGCTGACCTATGTCAAGGCCTTCGGCAAGATGGGCTACACCACCAAACTCGTGGCACAGCTCATGCGTGACCTGGGCAGTATACCCGCTCCGCAGAACTCCTTCCTGCTGAACATCGGACTGCAGACACTCCACCTGCGCATGGCACAGCACTGCCGTAACGCACAGCGCGTGGCAGAGTTCCTGCACGACGAGCCGAAAGTGGCATGGGTTCACTACTGCGGACTCAAGGATGACAAATACTACGAACTCGGACAGAAATACCTGCCCAACGGCTCCTGCGGCGTCATCGCCTTCGGACTCAAGGGCAACCGCGAGACGGCCATCCGATGGATGGACTCCCTCCAGATGATTAACATCGTGACCCACGTGGCCGATGCCCGCACCTGTGTGCTCCATCCCGCTTCTCACACCCACCGACAGCTATCCGACGAGCAGCTCCGCGAGGCCGGCGTGGCACCCGACCTCATACGCCTCAGCGTGGGCATAGAAGACGTGGAAGACATACTCGACGACATCCGACAGGCCCTGAATCGCATCTGATTTTAACAAAACGTAACTTTATAGGAAAAATATTCGGTATTTTTCTTGGAAGGAATCGATATTTTTCCTATTTTTGCACCATCTTTCATAACAGATTGACAACTTAAAACAATTATTCTAACAAAAAACAACAACACTATGGAAGTTGAAAAAATCATGCAAGCCCTTGAGCACAAGCATCCGGGCGAACTGGAGTACCTACAGGCTGTAAGAGAAGTGCTGGAGTCGATTAAGGACGTCTACAACCAGCATCCCGAATTCGAGAAGGCCAAGATCATAGAGCGCATCGTTGAACCAGAGCGCATCACCACATTCCGCGTGCCCTGGATCGATGACAAGGGAGAGGTGCAGGTCAACATCGGCTACCGCGTACAATTCAACAGCGCCATCGGCCCCTACAAGGGCGGACTGCGCTTCCACCCCTCGGTCAACCTCTCCATCCTGAAGTTCCTCGGCTTCGAGCAGACCTTCAAGAATGCCCTCACCACCCTCCCCATGGGCGGCGGCAAGGGCGGCTCCGATTTCAGCATCCGGGGCAAGAGCGACAATGAGGTGATGAAGTTCTGCCAGGCCTTCATGTGCGAGCTCTACAAGGTGATTGGCCCCGATATGGATGTGCCCGCAGGCGACATCGGCGTGGGAGCACGCGAGATAGGCTATCTCTTCGGCATGTACAAGAAACTCACCAGCCAGTTCCACGGCGCCACCCTCACCGGAAAGGGCAGGGAATGGGGAGGCTCCATCCTGCGCCCGGAGGCCACCGGCTACGGCGCGCTCTACTTCGTACACCACATGCTAGAGACCCACCATCTCGACATTAAGGGCAAGACTGTCGCCCTCTCCGGCTTCGGCAACGTGGCATGGGGAGCTGCCAAGAAAGCCACTGAGCTCGGTGCAAAGGTCATCACCATCTCAGGACCCGACGGCTACATCTACGACCCCGCTGGCCTTGATGAGGAGAAGATCGACTACATGCTTGAACTCCGCGCCTCGGGCAACGACATCTGCCAGCCCTATGCGGAGGAGTTCGACGGTGCCACCTTCTTTGAGGGCAAGAAGCCCTGGGAGCAGAAGGCCGACATCTACCTGCCCTGTGCCACTCAGAACGAGCTCAACGGCGAGGATGCCGACAAGATCCTGGCACAGAAGCCACTCTGCGTGGCCGAGGTCAGCAACATGGGCTGCACTGCCGAGGCAGTCAACAAGTTTATTGCCGCCCATCAGCTCTTTGCTCCCGGCAAGGCTGTCAATGCCGGCGGTGTCGCTACCTCCGGACTGGAGATGACGCAGAACTCCATGCGCATGTCTTGGACGGCTGACGAGGTTGACCGCCGACTCCACCAGATCATGGCAGGCATCCACGAGCAGTGCGTCAAGTACGGCAAGGAAGGCGACTATATCAACTACGTCAAGGGGGCCAACGTGGCCGGCTTCATGAAGGTGGCCAAGGCTATGCTCGCACAGGGAGTAGTCTGATTTTTAAATGAGGAATGAGAAATGAGAAATGATGATTACTTCTATAGGCGGATAGTTCAATCCACTAATGGTAGAAAGGCGAATTACAAGCGCAGCCTCTGCGTTTGTATGCTCTTCCTCATCTCTCATTTCCCATTTCTCCTTCCCCATTCCCCTAAAATCCTTCCTCATTTCCCTATCAACATTTCTCTTTCCTCTTTCCTCTTTCCTCTTTCCTCTAAGATAAATGCCCAGACCCAGAAGGGAAATGCCTCCTTCTACTCCAGGAATCTTTCTGGACAACGCACGGCCAACGGCGAACGCCTGCATCCCGACTCGCTCACCTGCGCCCACAAGACCTACCCCTTCGGCACACTGCTCAAAGTTACCAACCCCGAAAGCCACCAAAGCGTCATCGTGCGCGTCACCGACCGGGGACCCTACGTCAGGGGACGCATCATCGACCTCTCCATCCGCGCTGCACGCGAGATAGGCATTATCGCACAGGGCATCGCCCCCGTCATCGTGGAGCACTACAAACCGGCAGTCGTTCCCTTCAAGCCCGATGACACTCTCGAACTGCCCGACTTTGAAATCGGCACCAACGATGGCACCGCCACCAAGCCCATCTGGGTGGCCCTGAAGGAAGATAGGGACCGAAAGCGCAAGGAGCAGCAGGCACGGGAACAGGAGAAGGCAAGGAAGAAGTCGCTGGCCACAGCCCCGCAACATCCCATCGTAAGCCCTGCAGAGGCTCCCGCCATGAGTGCCCCCTCAGTGCCGCCAACGAAAAAGGAGGAGAGCAATGGAGAGGACCTCTTGAAACATATTAACAACACGCCCAACAAGTCGAAAGCCTATCAGAAGCGACATGCCCGATAATAGCAAAGAAGCCACCCCCGAGAAATCCGGAGACGGCTTCTTCTTTCATCAAGCTTACACAATCCTCATTTTGCAGTCATTTTTCTATTTCACTATATACTTCCTGCCGTTCTTGATATAGATGCCCTTCGCAGGATGCTCCACGCGCTGGCCCGCCATATTATAGATGGGGGCATCTACCTCCTCGGCCTTCACATCCTGAATACCGGAGGTCTGGCCATTGAGCGAGTAGATATAGCTCTGATTCTGGACCGTCTCAGGCGTGTTGCCCTTATAGTTGACGAGCTTTCCACAGATGACGACCTCATCGCCAGCCTGGGGAAGCACACCCTCCGTATATTTCACGTTGCCCAGATAGAGCGTGCGGTAAATCAGGAAGGCATTGTTGTCGCTGCCATCGTCTGAGATACTGAACGTGCAGTTACCGTACTGGGGGCTGAACTGATTCCTGTCGGTAATCCCAACAATCTTGCCCTTGACATAGTAGTCCTGCTCCGTGGCCTGATCGGCCTCCAGCGAGGCTACGAAATTAGTGGCTGCCACAGCATTGAAGGGATCATCCTGCGTGCCCGTGCCCTTTGCCTCGCCGGATGGCTGGGGATCAGGAGCCACGCTTCCACCCTCGATACTGACGAAGTAGGCATTGACCACCTCAATCTTGTCCTTGTAGGAGCCACGGTTGCCGATGATAGTAAGTTTGCAGCCCTCCTTGATGCCCTTCTCAGCAACCAGCTCCTGGAATTTCTGCTTGGCACCGTCCTTTTCAGACAGCAGGCCATAGACATAGACGGAGCCCGTCTCATCCTCAAGGTCGAAGTTGCCATATTTGTCGCCGTCCTTCAGGTTCTTCACGACACCCGTCAGCTGATACCATACTTCGGTGCTCTCCTCGGCGGCGTTGAAGTCGGCAATCGTCACCTTCCTGACTTCGCCTGACGGCTGAGGGTCGGGATTATCGGGCGATGAGCCCTTCTCAATAGCGATAACCGTCACATTAACCAGCTCGACCGTCGTGTTGTAGGTCTTCTTCGGGCCTTCCACCGTGACGATGTCGCCCACCTCGATACCAAGGCTGCCGAAATTCTTGATCTTGCCCTCGGCATCGAGCGTGCCATAGATGTAGACCTCGCCGGTAGCGTCCTTCAGCATCCAGTTGCCGAAGGTGGTGTTCTTGATCTCAGTACACTCGCCCTTGATACGGAATGTCACCCCATCCTCACCTGCAATGACATCGGCACAGGTGTTGATGTCTTGCGCAGACACGTTGGCGAACAGCACGGCAAGCAGGCCGATAAATGAATAGCGTAGAAATTTGTTCATAAGCGTTTTTGAATTTAAGTTAATTAAAATAGTGTATATCGCCTGCAAAGATACGGAGAAAATCTGGACTTTCCAAGTTTTGCCTCCTTTTTTCCTGAATAGCCAACTGATTTTGGATTTTCATGGACTTTTGCTTAATTCTATCGCTTCGCGGTTCTCAACTGGAACTCCCGCGTCTGGGAGGAAATCTCTTTGTTGGCTTGCAGCACGCCGATGCGAATGACGGCCTCGCCGTCCTTCAAACGGCTGTCGGCCTTGATGTTTGCCGTGTAGCGCACACCGCGCCCCGGAGCAATGCTTTCCACAAGGATGTTCTCGGAGATATGGATGTGCTTGTTGCCTGTAATCTCACGCACTGAGGGCTGCACCCTGTAGACCGTCTTGGGCGAGAGGTTGTAGATTTCGAACACCATTCGTGCCTCCTCGCCCCGTGTGAGCACACCGTCGCGGCTGGCATCCACAATGCGGGCATTGCGGATTTCCAGGTTGGCAGAGGCACTGACATCGGTATAGCTGCTGCTGAAGTTATCACCAAAGCCGTAGAGACGGTCATCGCCGCTGTTGGTGGCATCAAAGCCGCTCTCGTCCTGATACTGATAGTCCGACTGGCGCTGCTGCCCCACCGTGCGGCGGCGCTCACTACGCTGTCGGGCATAGTCCTCATATTGTTGCTGCTGCCTGTTGTCGGCGGCGGCTCCCACAGCGGCTCCCACTGCCGCGCCGCCAGCCATACCTATCAGCGTACCGATGTCGCTACCCCGTGGGCCTCCGGCAATGCCACCTATGGCAGAGCCGATGATGGAACCGAAAGTACCGCCGGCATAAGCGCCTGTTCCCGTGTAAGTGCCGCAGCTGCTCAGCAGGAGCATGGCACCGACTGTCATTACCAAAACTTTCTTCATATTCGTCATTCTTTAAAAATGGTTCTGTGGTGCAAAGGTAGGCATTATTCACGAAGCCGCAAAGGGGAAAACCCGAAAAATGAATAGGAGAACCCCTAATTTCATAGTCTGAATAGTGTTAATTTGGCAAAAACGAGGGGGCGTGCGCATATTTTTGACTACCTTTGCAGCCGCATAACACAAACAACAATGATAGGAACCATCGTCAACACTGCCACCATCATCGCGGGCAGCATCATCGGCACGCTGCTCCATCGCGGCGTGAAGGAAAAATACAAGGAAGTGCTCTACACCGGACTAGGCCTGGCCTCACTGGCAATAGGCCTCAATGCCACCATCAGCCACTTCCACCAGTCGCAATACCCCGTGCTCTTCATCGTGGCCCTGGCCGTAGGCGGACTAACGGGCACGGCCCTCGACATAGACGGCAGGTTCAAGCGACTCATCGACAGGCTGAAGAAAGACAGACAAGGCGGCAACCGGCTGGCCGACGGACTGGCCACAGCGATACTGCTCTACTGCATCGGTCCGCTATCGATGCTCGGTCCCGTAATCTCGGCGCTGAAGGGCGACCACACCTTTCTCTTCACCAATGCCACCCTCGACTTCGTATCGTCGATGGTCTTTGCCTCCACCTACGGCATCGGCATGTTGCTGGCCGCCCCCGTGCTGTTCTGCTGGCAGGGCATGTTCTGGCTGGTAGCCCATCTGTCGAGCACCGCCATCTCGGAGCCGCTTCTGGCCGAACTGCTCATAGTGGGAGGACTGATGATCACCGGCAGCGGACTCTCACTGCTGAACCTCAAAGACTGCAAGACGCTCAACCTCCTGCCAGCCTTGGCTGTGCCAGTGATATGGTTTCTGCTGAAGCCACTGATAGAAGGCTAAGACGGACGCAAAAAAAGAAGCCTGCAAAACCGTGGAGGTTTGCAGACTTACTCTTTATTCTGTGTTAAGCTTCAAGCTGCGAGATTATCACCTCGGCCATCAGCCATGCGACATTTCAACCAATGGAAATCAGTC
>Ga0326511_10004021_pt1 | contig 11781 bp, 22 predicted proteins | sample 0_2496_0518_D_FD_203701 | JGI IMG/M metagenome (GOLD analysis project Ga0326511, IMG submission 203701) | Bovine rumen microbial communities from UC Davis, California, United States - 0_2496_0518 | ecosystem: Host-associated > Mammals > Digestive system > Stomach > Rumen | place: USA...
GTTTGTCTGTATACTGGTTGGAAGACTATTGGTTCAATAGCAGAGTTCAAAGAAGGTAAATACGATATTATTGTAGCCAACATTACAAAAATATCTAGAGGACATAACTTGCAGTGTGCTCACACTACACTTTATTACTCTAACACTTATTCCATGGAACATAGACAGCAGTCAGAGTTCCGTACATTCCGTATTGGTCAGAAGCATCCTTGTACTTATGTAGACTATGTGTCAAGTCCTGTTGATAAGATGGTACTTGATGCATTGAAACTTAAGAAAGGCTTGCTTGAGTATATTCGTGATAAAGACATTAAGGAGGTTATTTAATGGCAGTTCTTGTTACTAAACCTGGCAAATATGCAAAGTGTATTTGTTGTGGTAGTGACCAGTACGATATGCATGAGTTTCAGTTCTTTCATGATATTGGAATGAAGACATGTATTACTTTGTGTAAACCTTGTGTATATCAGATGGCAGATATGATGACACAAGATACAGTAAATAAATTGGAGGCAAAAGATGACAAAAGAACAGAGAACAATTAAAGCACAGGCAGTACAGATTACTGACCTAGCAAATGAAGTAGCAAAGTTAAAATCAGACCTTGAAACCACACGCTCGTATAAAGAGCAGTGTTCTAATGAATTAGCAGATATAAATGCTACATTTGACTTGCTTGGTGTACCACAGCGTGTTAAGGATACCTATCATTACCTCACTGCTAATGCACGTTTGACATTGTTTCTTGCTCAGCAGAGTGGTATTAAAGTTGAACAGCCTAAGGAGGACCAATGAACAAGAACACATTTAATAGAGCACAGCAACTGTACAGTGATATACAGCAGATACGTATAGACATTAAAAATATAAAGTATTATGAACAAAAGCATTTTAAGTCTGGTGTTCCTTTGGTACTAAAAATACCATTTACTACTGGTCCATACGCTGTAGACTCAGACGTGATTATTACAGATAAAGAACTTATAAGCGAAGTTCTTAACTGTATTAAAATATATTGTGTTAAGACTATTCAAAATGCAGAAAAAGAATTGGAGGATTTATAATGGACGCATTGTCTAGACCAACATTAATCTCTTTAGAGCAGATAATTGGTAATGCAGAAGGATGCATTGTAAGTATTGAACAGGACCTTGATAAAGAGTGCCTCGTTATACAAAACGAATTAGGTCAAAAGACTACAATGAACTGCAGAATGAATTCTGTAGGAGCTACAATTAGACAGGTATGTAATCATGTAAGTAAACGAGACATCTTTAGTTATGAAGAAAATTATACAGTAGGCATGTAAGGAGGATAACTAATGTTTACTAGTTTTATTTTGGTTCATTGTGATGAACAGCCGATTATGATTAATATCCTGGATATTAGTTATATCAAAGGCAATGAAATTTTCTTAAGGTCAGAGTCTCATGATTACTCTATACAGTGTGACGAAGACTTTGAAGAACTCAACGACAAGCTTTGCAAGGAGTTGAATAATGAATAAGCCAGAATACATAACAGTGCTTAAAGAATGTCCTTTCTGTCATGCTAACACAAGCATAACATTACCAAAGGACAGTTACACACGTTGGAGGTCAGGCAGTTCTATTCAGAGCGCTTGGCCTGAAGGTTCTGTAGCAGAACGTGAAACACTTATCAGTGGTCTGTGTGACGTTTGTCAGGGAGCCGTGTTTGACGAATGAACTACAAGCAGCGAGCAGACTTCCGTAAGACGAAGGAATGGAAAGCTTGGCGTGCTAAATGTAGACTACATTGCTCTAGAGACTATATAACCAAAAAGCCTTTAGAGCGGGAGTGGAACCTACATCACTTAGACCTTAATACGTCACGCTATAACCAGATTACAGATATGAAAAGGTTTATGCCATTAAATAAAAAGACTCATGAGATAGTACATGAGATTTATAAATGGTATAAGAAAGACCCTAGTGTCTTGGACAGATTAAAAGAAACCTTAGACAAGATGAAGGAGTACACATCAGATGAAGATTAGTGTTGAGACAATCAAGTACACACATAACAAGACTGGTAATACTTATTACTTGTTAACTACTGCAGCAATTGAATGTACAAATGGTAGAGAGGACATTCCATATGTAGTATATATGAATGAGCAGGGATTAATCTTCGTGCGGGAGCGTGATGAGTTTTACCAGAAGTTCACGAAAGCATAAATGTATGTTTTATTTATTAGCTAATTTTGTAAAAATATACATTTATATGTTATAATTACTAATATGACAGACTTAGAGCTTAAAGCCAAGATTAAAGAAGCCTATCTACCTATGATAGATAGTTTAGTTGAGCAGACCTTAACAGTGTTCAAGGCTATCAATGATAATCTCAGTGGCATGCCAAAAGACATGCAGGATGAGATTATAAACACTGTACTAAAATCACATCAGGACGTACTCAAAAACTCTATCAACAGTATGCTACCTGAAGACTTTGCAGACAAATTAAAAGGAGCAATGAATGGCAGAAAACTTTGATTACTTGAACCCTATTAATACTTCTGATAAAGAAGTACTCAAGAACTTATCTCAGATGGGTGAGAAACTTAAAGAGCTTCAGCTCAAGATGCTGGAAGCACAGACACTTGCAGAGCAGGCCAAGAAGGAATACGAGCATTACGCAAATGTAGTTATTCCACAGGAAATGTTCAGTGCAGGTGTAGACTCTATTGGCCTTTCTTCCGGTGGCAGTATTAAAGTTAAGCACAGCTTTTACTGTCAGCCAAACAAGAATGCTGAAGACCGCAAGACTATTGTTGAATGGTTACGTGCAAATGGCGGCGGCCACCTTGTAAAGCATGACGCAAGTGTAAGCGCTGAGGATATGGACAAGTTAGAACAGAACGGTATTCCATTCGTTGAGAACACTTCAGTGAATACAACATCACTCAAAGCATTCTTGAAGGACAAGATTGGTGCTACAACAGGTGTTCAGCAGATTACTATTGACCAGATACCTGCTTGTATTCATTTCCAGGAAGTTACAACTGTAGAGTTGGAGGTATAAATGAAAAAAGGTAAAAGTTATTACGTAGTATGCACACAGACAAAACTCTTTGTGTATACCAATGAAAAGTGTAATGAACTTGTTGGAATGGCTGGAGTCACAAGACCTAGAGACTTTGATTATCAGACATTATACAGACTCGCATTATGGACAGGAGAAAAAGATGAGTAGTGCAAAAGTACAGCCAAAGCAAAAGACAATCCAGAAGACATACAGGATTGATGTTAAGTTTACAAGTACTATTGGTGAATACGAAAAGTCTTGTTATATCGTAGTGACAGGTATTCCAGAAGAATTACCAAAGGAATATTATGAAACAATTAAGCTCAGTGCTGAGCAGCAGTTTGCTAATGCTCTTCAGACAAAGAGTTTCTTGGAACTTTATCCTGTAGGCAAAACAGCAAAGGACTGTCATCCGCTGTTCTTTAATGTTAAGAACATTAATTACCTTGAAATAAGCAACGTTACAGATATTGACTAAGAGGTGATACATGTCACTTTATGATGATGTATATGGTGTGTCCTATGGTAACGCAGTAAATAAGACCAACATTCTTAATGCTGAAATTTCTGCGGCCGTAGGACAAGGCTTTGCATCAAGGGAAGAGCTTGAGGAATGGGCACATGACCATTTGTTAGATAAAGTGGTTTATATGAACATGAACCATAAGCTCTTCTGTGTAAGTCATAAAGGTGAACTGCTGACATCCAGTGACTTCAAAGATTATTATAGTTCCGTGTTGTTCATAGCTGAGCGGCATGGTTCTAGAGTAATTGAGACTCCATGGGTGCCAGCAGGCTTTTCTTTTTATGACAAAGCGTACATTGCTGCAGAGCAATCTGATGGGTTGCATAGACCTTTGTTCTATAGAGACTATACAGTCCCTTCAGGTTATTACAACGAAGAGCGTGATGCTTTTAATGTGGCTAAGCCTTTCCCGGTATTTGCAAAAGAAACCGGTAGAGATACGAGTCATATATACACATACATTCAGCATATTGCCGGTGAATGTGCAATGTGGCTTTTGGCTTGGTTAAGAGCAAAACTGTTATACCCAACAACCAAGACTCAGGTAGTACCTATAATCGTGTCACGAGCACAAGGTTCTGGTAAAACTACTTTTGCAGAAGTAATCTGTAAAGGTTTGTTTGGTAAAGACAATGTAATTGTGTCTGACCAGTACGATGCTACAGCGCGGTTCAATGCAGACTATGCAGATGCTTTAATTGTTTGTCAAGAAGAGAAAGAGTTAGAGGATAAGCGTAATCCTGCAGGTGCTTTGAAGTCACGCGCTACTGCTACTACTATACGTAAGGAGCAGAAAGGCGTTGACCCAATATACCAGGAGTCTTACACGGACTTTATTATGACCACTAATAAAGACGTGCCTATTAAGTTTGATGGTCGTGAGGACCAGAGACGGTTCATGATTATGGAAGCAGACGAACATTTTACAAGGAAAGAGTCTACTCTTGCTGATGAAGTATTCACAAAGCTTTATGGCTATGATGCTAATTTCAATAGGGTAGGTACTCCTTTCCAAGATGATAAAGACCTCATAGCACAGTTTAAGCATGAATTGTTTACTCGTGAGGACATTGCTAAAGTCCCATTACGTAACTTTCCAAAGACAGCAGCATATAAGAGATGCTTTACTTTACCTCGTACAACTGAAGCTACTGAAATTGAAAGTATCTTAAGGTCTTTAGCACCATTTATTAAAGCAAGTCTTGAACAGAATAAAATTGTACAAGAGATACCTGATTATGGTAAACTTAGTGATGTTGTAACAATACCTGCTGCAATACAATTTATGCCAGCATACAAAGACATTAAGAAGTTCATTGCTATCTGTAGACCATACGTGTTTAATGATAGCACAACAGGTAAACCTTATTCTCATTCTACTGTAGAACGTGGTATTAATGACTGTGGTCCGTGGTTATTGGATGAATATGGTATCATGCTCATTCCAAACATGGAACCTTTACCTGGCGGCTTTACAAACATATCTGGTAGATATAAGATGGCACCAACAGCTCGTTTCTCATTAGCAGATGACTGTGGTGTAGATAATGACAAGCCAAAAGAGTCATTATACAAGCCTATGCCTAAGGTCACCCTCAGGTCAGAGAAACGTATTGGTGAAAGACTTAGAGTAAACAAGCGCTTTAAGCCTGACCCAAATGGTTGCTTTGAAACTGTCAATGAAATGAAGCCAGGTACTACTGACTTAACTAACAAAACACAGAATGTACAGTATATGGATACCTTCTTGCTCGAGTCTGATGAGACAAGTCACTTGAATAAGAAGATTGAAGAGCAGAGAGCATCAGAATGGCAGGACATTTACGGTGACTCAAAGCCTATACCAGCAGATGTATTGTATCGCGAACGTTTACAACACTCACTTAAAGAGGCACAGAGACTCTTTGATGACGGCATAGCATGCAGATTAGTTTACTCTGGTGCCAAGTCTCATCATATTCTTATACGTGTTAAAGACGCACCTACTAATCCTGAAGAGTACGCCTGGTTACATGCATATCTTGCTACAACAGTATCTGACAAGTTAGTATTTGATGAGTCTACCTCTGACCCAGCAAGATTAACTCGTTCACCAATAAGACTTGAACGTTTGTCAGTTGCTTATGGTATACAGGTTGAAGGTACACAGAACATTATCTGTGAAGACTGGAACCACGTGTATGATATTAAGTGGCGTGACCTCTATGACATATGGAAGAACAGACCACTTAAGAAGTCTGAACAGGTTAATGGCAGACGTCTTATGCCTACTAGACCAGAGTACCAGGATGCAGCAGAAGCAATCGTTAATACAACGTTCTGGACAGATAGTAAGTGGGACGGTGAGAGACAGAGATGTTTCTTCCCTGCATATCGTATATTACGTCTGCTCGGCTACACACATGAGCAACTGTGGGATGAAGGCATAATGACTAAAGGCGTAGAAAAGTATAAGAAGACCGAAGACATTATGTACTGGAAGACAAGATACAAGTCTTCTATAGTCCAGCAGATTGATGAGCAAGTAGACGAATATGAAAGGAGATTAAACGAAGATGAGTGAAGTAATCTATGAAGACCCAATATGGGAATATGCTCTTGTAGCAAAGCTTCAGCCTTATTTACCAGCTGTTAAACACTTCTGGGAGCATTACTCAGAGTTGCATCCTACTTCAACAGGTGTAACACCATATGAACCTAAGGACGTTGAATGTCCACCGGGTTTAATGATACGTATGACAAATACACCTGTACGTTCACCTATTAAGCATGTGCAAGCATTCCCGTTTGTACCTGTGTCTTATTTACAGATTGCAGGCGTGTCTGGTGGCGTGAACAAAATGGTAGAACGCATATGTCATAAGGGTCTTGAACTTGAAGGTCTGGTAATTATTGAAAAGCATAATCTGCCAAGCACATACCAGAACGGTATGATACTTTGCTTCGTACCGAAAGACGTGCTTGAAGGAGCCAGGGACTTAGGAAAGTATGTATACTTAACTTTCCAGGAGTTATGCATAATGGCACAAGGTGACTTACCTAAGACGGTTTGTGCTAAGTGTGCCCAGTATACAAAATAAATATTAGCTAATATTTGTTTTTTCAAACAAATGTCAGTATAATATAATAAAATTAAAATCGTGACTGGATTAGTCAGTCACTAGGAGTATTTATGGCAAGTACCAAAACAAAAGCAAGCGAAGTAAACGCTTCATTCCTCGAGGGTTTCGCAGGCCAGGGTCTCGAAACAATTTCAGCTAATGAACAGGCAATCCCATATCTGGGACTTGTTCAGCCAGACTCAGAAGCTGCAAGCGACGGAGCAACACCAGGTGTATGGCGTAACTCAGCAACAGGCGAAGAGTACGGTAACGTGGTAACAGTAATTCCACTTGCATTCCGCACAATTTGGTCTGAACGTGACAGTGAACCACCATTCGGAACTATCGGCAGATACGCACCACACTCAATTGATGTTACTATCCAGCAGCCAAAAGGCGGCAAGGGTTATCCTAAGATGATTAACCCTGAAACAGGCAACGAAGTACAGGAACTTTATGTTTATGCTGTAATTCTGCCAGAGCATCCTGAAGCAGGTGTAATGTTATTCAACCCTACAGTTTCTTCAATGAGAACATGTAAGTCTTGGAACACACAGCTCAAGGGTCAGATTTTACCAAACGGAATGCAGGCACCAATCTTCGCTTATGCTTGGGATATGGCTTGCGACCTTGTTGACAATCCAGCCAAGAAGGGTGCAAAAATGGCCAAGTTCGTGAAGGTACAGCGTGGAGCAGTAATCTCAGAAGAACTGTTCAATGACTATGTACAGCCACAGCTTCCAGCTATTCAGCAGACAGTACTCAGCATCACATCAGACGCTGGTGTATCTGATGATGAAGACTAATTAAAATAGGGGCTCGGATATTTATCCGGGCTCTTATTGTCTGAGGTTTATATGTCAGATGGAATGAAATTTGATACTGGTAAGAACAGGCTTGACCTTATAGAACCTGAATTCATTGAAAATGTAGGTGAGGTTCTTACTTTTGGAGCAGATAAATATGCACCAAACAATTGGCAAAAGGTTGAAGACCCTGTTAATAGATATTATGCTGCTACACTGCGTCATCTTTTAGCTTGGCGCAGAGGTGAGAAGATTGACCCAGAGTCTGGATTAAACCATCTCAGTCATGTAGCAACAAACATAATGTTCTTAATGCACTTTGATAAGGAGTAAAACAAATGGCAGACATTAGTAACTACACTTTTACAGGTAGACTTGGCCAGGATGCACAGATAAAACAGACACCAAATGGCAAGACTTACATGGAAATGTCTTGTGCAGTTAACACCGGTTATGGTGATTACAAGAAGACCACATGGGTAAAGGTAAAGCAGTGGGGCGAACGGGTAAACAATATCGTTAGTCTGTTCACTAAGGGCGCACTGATTGGAGCTTCTGGCGAAGTATCAGTTAACAGCTGGATTGACAAGAACGGTGCTGCTCATGCTGAACTTGAAGTTACTTGTATGAGCATTAACTTACTTGCAAGTAAGCAGAAAGCAGAGGAACCTGCACCTGAAAACGATGAGGATATAACATTCTAATGAAAGTATCTGAACACTTGATTAATGCGGAAGTTGGTCATGACCCTGAGCCTATTGGCGACGGACATGACTCTGAACGCATCTGGGACAGCAAGAACCAGCGTTATGTAGAAGCATATCGTAAGGTATTTGCTGATGAACTTGGAATTGATGTCAATGACATACCTGACAATATGTATATTCATCATATTGATGGTGACCGTATGAACAATGACATTGATAATCTTATGTTGTGTACTAAGAAGGCACACGAAAACCTGGAGACAATGATTAATCCAGATAAGTACTGTGTAAAAGACTAGTGCATAAGGCCAGAGCAATCTGGCTATTGTCTTGTGGTGTAAAGGTAGCACATCAGCTTTTGGTGCTGAGTGTACGGGTTCGAGTCCTGTCAAGACAGATAATGTCAGTAGCTATCAGCATAGGTGCAACTCCTGTCGACCTCTCAGCGGTGACGCTACTCGTATGGCTTACAAAAATTGAATGTAGGTAGAGGGGCCGTAGTTTAGTTAGTTAGAACCAGTAGCACTGACCCGGGACATTAGCTCAGCGGTTAGAGCAGAGGACTCATAATCCTTTGGTCCTTAGTTCAAATCTAAGATGTCCCATAGTCTATCGTTGATAGACACCGAGCCAGTTACCGAGGTCCTGACGGTGCTGGCTCACTTTATTTTGGCCAACTATGGAGGAAATAGTTATGTATGATTTCAAAGAACTAATTAGTAAAAACAAAGGTTGTGGTGGTATGTGTCGTAATTGCAGATACCGATATTACTTTCAACCGCCATTTGGTACTGGCTGGGTAGCATGTGATATTATAACAGATGACGAAAAAACATTTGCTAATGCAATAGCTGACATACCTTTAGAGATACGTAATAACTGTCCGGGATTTGAAAAGAAAACTTTATTTAGCTGGGTCAAAAAACCTAGACCAAGAATAATTTATCAAGAAGTTAACAGTGAGGATAAAGTGTTATGCACAGATTAATAGCAATGGACGTTGAAACCGCAGGAGAGTTATTTGACCCTGATGGTAGAATACTCTGTTGCGGTGCACATGGCGACGGTATATCAAAGGTCTTTGACTTTGATAACCCTAATGACGTACAAGAATGCAGAGACATTCTTGCTGACCCAGATATAGACAAAGTGTTTCACAACTGTCTGTACGATACATCATGGTTCTACATAAAGTATGACATGGTAATCAGAGGCATAATTCATGACACAATGACCAGAGCATCATTGATTGATGAATACCAGCCTTTGAACCTTGATGACTGCTGTAAGAGACTGGGTATCAGAGGTAAGAATAAGAATGAGACCATTGAAGCATGGTTCAGCAGTTGGCAGACTGTTATGAAAGGTTGCGCAAAAGGTCTTAAGAAAGGTTTAGTTACAGATGACAATCAGGTCTTTAATCCAGAGGACGGTAACACTTACAAATTGTCAGATGCAGAACTTGATAACCTTGTACAAGGTACTTACAAGAAGAAAGTGTGGGATAACTCACTTTTGCTCTGGCTATCTTCCCTTGAGTTCAAAAATCAGATGATGAAATACAACTTACAGGACTGTGTAGCTACATTCCAGCTGTTCCATGCTCAAGAAAGGTTCATGAAACCTTTACAAAGAGTCTACGAACTTGAATGTAAGCTCATTCCAATCTTGCTACGTATGAAAAAAGTAGGTATCAGAATTGACACAGATGCTATGTCCAGGTTAACTGAACAGGTAGCGGCTGAGCGTGCCAGAATTGAAAACCAACTGATTGAAGTTTACGGTATAAATGGTGAAATGATTAACAGTTCTAAGCAACTGGGAGCTAGATTAAATGAGATGGGTATACACAGCCCAGTACGTACCAAAACTGGTAACGAAAGCTGGGGTGTAGACGCAATATCACGTATCCATCATCCTGTTGTACCAATGATTGAAGAGTTCAAGAACTATGATGCTATCCTGCATAAGTACTTACTTGGCTCACTCTCAAGTTCTATAATCAATGGTAGAATTCATTGTACCTTCTTGCCTATGTTACGTGAAGAAGGTGGCACTGTAACAGGTAGATTTAGCTGTAAGGACCCAAATCTTCAGCAAATACCTGCCAGAAACAAAGGCCACGGAAAAGACTTCTCACAGGATATGCGTGCTTTGTTCTTGCCTGAAGAAGGTCAGATGATTGCTGCTGATGACTACTCGCAGATTGAAGCAGTACTGCTTGGACACTTCGCGAAAGGCTCACAAGCTGACTGGTTCAGAGAGCAGTTGAAAGCAGGTGCTGACTTGCATAACATTGTAATGGACATGACAGGCATTACATACAGACCTGTTGTTAAAACATTTAACTACGGTTGTATCTATGGTATGGGCTGGAAGACTGCTCTTGATAAGAACTATCTTAGATTTGAGAAACTGGCCAGTGAAGAAGGCATTGATGTTGAAACGTTCGCGAAGGACTTGTACTACACATACCACAAGAAATTCCCAGTTATCAAAGACACAATGGAATGGTGTCAGAACCTTGCTAAAGCACAGGGTTACATTGATACAATGGGCGGTAGACGTTTACACAAGCCTAAGGCAGCCTATGACCCAGCGACTGGTAAGATTAATGACTTCATCTACAAGATGCTTAATAAACTTATCCAGGGTACTGCAGCAGATATACTTAAGCAAGCGCTCATTACAGCTGACGAGGCGGGTATATATGATGTGCTCACGTTACATTTGTTAGTACATGATGAGCAGGTTAACTCTGTACCATTTGATAAAGAAGGTGCAGAGGCAGCAACTGAGCTTCAGCGTATAATGGGTAGTGTGTATAAAGACCAGTTACTTGTACCTATCAAGGCTGAATGCGAACTTGGTCCTAACTGGGGATATTGGTCTAGCAGAATATACAAGGATATGCAGAACGGTATCTTTAATCCTGCTGAATTCCAGGCAGACTATAGGGAGACACACTAATGCGAGTGTACTACTTTTACAGATACGTAAATCAAAGTTGTTCAGAGGTAAAGTTTCTTGGTACGTTTGAGACCAATAAACCTATCCTTGAACTCTGGGACTTATTGTTCCAGGTATTCTGTGGTGATGGTTCTGACGGCGGAATGTTCGTCAGGAATAGTTTAATATAGAGGTAGCATATGCGAGATGATTTCAAAGTGTATTGTGAATGTATACAGTTCACAGATGACGAAGGTCACACAGGTAACTTGCCTGTGTACAAAACGAAGCTTGCAGCTTGTGCAGATGTATCACTGCCAGTTGACATCAGAATTCCAGCACGGTCTTCATTCAAAGTAGACCTGCTCATCGGGTTCAATATTCCTGATGATATGAAGATTATGATGTACCCACGGTCAAGTTTACTTGTTATGAAAGGTTTGATACAGCCAACAAGTGTAATTGATGCAGATTACTCAGGCCAGCATGTTCATGTACCATTCTACAATCCTACAGACCATGAGATAGTACTTGAGCAGGGTGAACGTGTAGCACAGATTGAATGTGTGCCTAGATATGATTGCAGAGACTTGATACATGAGACTAATGAAAGAACCGGTGGGTTCGGGAGTACAGGAAAATGA
>Ga0326511_10004022_pt1 | contig 11780 bp, 9 predicted proteins | sample 0_2496_0518_D_FD_203701 | JGI IMG/M metagenome (GOLD analysis project Ga0326511, IMG submission 203701) | Bovine rumen microbial communities from UC Davis, California, United States - 0_2496_0518 | ecosystem: Host-associated > Mammals > Digestive system > Stomach > Rumen | place: USA: California...
CAATATTATTTAATAATCGTTCTTTCATTGTTTCAAATTGATTAACTCCAAAATGTTCATATATACGATTTGGATAAGTGTATACGAATCCTTGAATACTTGGATTTTCAGCAGATTTCACATACTCATATAATGCATCGCTTTTAATTGGATTGTTTTCTATATCAAAACGACCTGATTTAATATCTTTGAGTAAAATACTTGTTGTATAATTCTGATATTTGGCCTTGAACTTCAAATTGAAAGGGTCATCTATTATATAAAAATTCCCCAGACTTTCTTTTAAATGGTGATTTGAATCTTTATATGTTTCTTTTCCTTCAGTTAATATCTTGTTTACAAATCCTAAATAACATTTATTAATGCTTATCATGTTTAGATTTCTCCTATTTCTATCATTACTTCTAATAATTCTTTATTCCAGTTATTTTCTTCTAAGAATTCAACTACTTCATCAGCTTTTTCTTCAGAAAATGTTCCATAATATACGCCACTTTTCACAACTTTATATCTTCCAGGACTATATTCATGTCGATACAATGTATTGCTTGTTTCAATGTATTCAATATCTTCAAGAGTCACCTTACCAAACATAGTATATTGATAATTATCAACCATATCCACAGCCATTATTGCAAGGTCTTCAATCCAAGCCATATTCTCCATTTTCCAACCATACAATATTAACATGTCACGGACAATAATTGCAATTCTTTTATCATGCCAACCACCATAAGTTAACATTCGCCTCTGTTTATTTTTTCTGCGAACATACCATTTACGACCACCTTTATAAATCCATCTTTTACTCATAACAGGCGATACATAACCAAATTTCGCCTGAATATCCTTTAACTTAGACTTATCCCAATTTACCTTTTGCAATTCATTACTTATCTTATGAGCTAATTCTTCAGATTCATAAACACCAAAAGTTTCAGTACCTTTACGAACCTGATATCTGTTAAGTTTCTTCAAATAACTAACCCAGTTATTCCAGTTATTAGGTAATGCTCTTGATAAGTCAGGTTGATAAATACGTTCTTTTTTCTCTAATACTTCAAGAGGATTTTCACCATTATGTATGATGTTTTTGAATTCTTCCCAGTTTGTATTCCATTTATGCAACCAGTTTCTTAAACTAACTGCATTAATATCTAATTCTTCAGTGATTTCTCTTTGAGTAGTCATTCCTGATTTGATTAATCCAATGATTTCTGTTAATTCTTTTTCATGATAGTTAATATCACTAACATTTTTTATTTTTCTTTCAGGATATGGCGGTAAAGTCATATCATAATAAGGATTTTTAGTATCATCTAATGTTTCAACAAGTAAATCATAATCCCATTCATTTTCTTTCAGGAAGTCTCGTTCATATAATGCATCTTCAATTTTTGTATAAATTATATGATCTATAGTACAATCTTTAGTGTATTGTTTCGGAAATGTTATAATATATTTTCCTGGAATATAACTGTTTTTTGTAATATATTGATAAAAATATAATAATTTAGTATAATATTTAGGATAATTCTCTCGAATTTCTTCTAATTTTGATAGATTCCAGTTATTTTTTTGTAATTCTTGGCGGATGTAGTATGCTTCTTCATATGTTGCACATGCACAGATGTACCCATGTCGGCCGTTTCCTTTTCCTCCTCTGTAGATGTGGTAGGATGTTTTGCCTTTTTTAACTATTGTTCCATCTCCGTAATTGGATGTTTTTTCTTTTAGGATTAATCGTTCTGGTATTGGATATTTTAATCCGTCTTGAATGTAGGGGTTGTCTGTTTTTAGGTCTATGTCTTTTGGTTTTGGACAGTCTTTTTTGTCTAGATGGGAGTATAAATCTCTAAAGTATAATGCTTCTTCGATTGTACCTATTGCTCCAAGATAACCGTCTTTATTATTAACGATTTTGTATCTTTGTCCTTTTGGTGCTCTTTGAATGTATTTGTAGTATTCTTGTTGTTCTTTTTTTAGTTTTTCTTCAGGTGTTTCTTCTAATGGTTGCCAGTTGTTGGCTATTAGTTTGTCTCGGTATTTAATTGCTTCATCTAATGTTTCACATGTTTTGTATGTGATTCTTTTATTGTTGATTTGTCTGTGGATGAAGTATTTGCCGTGTTTTGTTTTATAAATATATTTGTTGATTGTTGTTCGTTTCATAGTAATATTATTTGGTGGTGGTGTCAGTGTATTGTAACAATATTTTATTATAAAAAAAAGAGTAGTGTATTATATTTTCTTTTTTGCAGAAGAATGGTGTCAAATGGAAGTAAAAAAAATCAATATATTTATGATAAATCTCAATTAGAAAAGGAGATTTAAACTAGGTTTTATTCGAAAATACGTAATGTTCCAGTAACAACAAATACCATATATGTATAAAAACTCACTTTAATAGCAGGTCTTAAAATTTTTTTAAGATAGTTAAACTTTTCCGAAGATTAAATGAAATACAAAAAAACAACAAAAACGATTTTATTCCAAATATCAGGAAATGATAAGTGACAATATAAAAAAAATCCCCAAGAAATGATATTTTTCTATATTTTTTTTAGAATTGTTTTGCCCTTTTTTTTTACTTCACATTTGACAATATTATATATGAGTGTAGGTTTTATGTTATTGTAACTTTTTCTTTGATATTTTTTCTAGTAATTCTTCCTTTGAATATCTTCTTTGGTCTATCTCAAGTAATCTTTCTTCGATATTTGTTATCCTATCTTTCATATTATTAACTTCAGCTTCTTTTTCCTTGTACATTTCTTTTAACTGTTTAAATTCTGGACTCTCAATATCAATTTTATTGATATCTAAATTGATGGTGAGACATGCCATATGTTTAATATATTTTTCACGCAATTTTTCAGGATCGTCCAGGAAGTATGCTTCATCAGTACTGTTTAACCCTTTGCCTTGCATACTGTTAACATCATATTTATCCATACCATCATTTTTTAATCTGCTTGCATGGAATTTCCTGAGCATGTGACTTCTTAATCTGTTGTATGTTCCTTTTTTTCCTAATTGCATTACTGTATTCATGTTTATGAATTTTGTTGAAAATGTGCTTTGATGTATTTGAAATAATTTGGTTTCATTAGTTAATGGTTTAGTTAATTGTAATAGATAGTTTATGATTTCTGTTGTTGCTTCAGGTGAACAGAATGTGTAGTACCATTTGTCAGTTTTTTGTCGTCTCAGTTTGAAAGTTGGCACTATGTCATTATGGTCTTTAAGTATTTCAAGAACTTCATATATGTTTTTGGTATGGTTTTGTTTTCTTTGTGCTGGTGGTGTGTGGTAATCGATTGTTGCATCGATGAAATCTTGTATTGTTAGGTTTAGTGTTTCTTTTCTTGCACATCCTGATGAGCTCATGAATAGTATTATTGCTTTCATCACTGGTTTTGATATTTCTAATGCAATTCCTAATATGTCTTTGTCTGGTAGGTCTTTGTAGCTTATGGGATTGGGTTGGTGAAAGTTTTTTTGACTTAATGGTGGTAGGTCATGTATTTCGATTTCGTAGTGTTTGTATATTGTTAAGATTCTGCTGAATGTGTTTTTTGCATAGTTTTTTAGATATTTTTCTGCTAGGAATGTTCTGAAGTCTATTAGTCTTCTTTTGAGTTTTCTTCTTTTCCATCTTATGCCTGTGTCTTCTTCGATTTCTGCTTCTTTTATTAAGTCTTGTAATGTCATTTGATGGTATTCTGTGTATAGTTTTATGCTGGCTTTGTATGCTTTTTTGCTGATGGGTTTTAGGTTTCTTGATTTTACAAAGTCATCGAGAATTTCTTCATCGTTCATGTACATTATGTTTACCCTCCTTTATATCTATGTGTATGGGGAGAGAGCATTTGAAAAGAAATAGTAGTGTACTTTTTTGTACATGAGTTGTATCTTTTATATAAGATGATGCCTATCTTTTCTGATTGATGCGACTCTTTTTCCCATATAGTATAGTTGTTGTCTTTTGTTATTAAATGTAGGTTTTTTCTTGCTTTTTTTATGTTCGTATATTTTCAAACGAACAAATAATAACATTGTTATAATCTGACTATATAAAAAAAAGAATTTAAGTCTTTAAAGAGACCATTACATCAAATACATTTAACCCTACAAATGTAATGACCTACCACATTAAAGACAAAGAAACCAATTGCATAAACGAATATACAAAATAAAATTAGTTTCAATTATAATATCTATCAAAAAACCTATAAAAACTTTAAGAGAGCATCTGAAAAGTAATAAAAAAATAGGCCAGGAAAAGTCAAACCCACATTATTTAACTATCCTGACCATATAATGCATTTTTTGCTGGAATATACAAAAAAACACATATTAATATATTTACCATTTATTCCTATATCAATATTATCCCAAAAAAAAATATGGGCCAAACCATACGAAAATATCGTACAGTTGACCCTAATAGTGAATTACCTCTTTTACTCCATAAAAAAAAGAACCCCTACAATTTTCATTTGAAATAGAATTCAAAAAAATATATTAAAACTTTTAAAGAACATAGAATGAATTTAAGGTGGTCCTCACAAGTTTAAATTAATTTAAGTTAAAATTATTTTTTTTATAAGTTTTACATCTATTGTAAACAATGTATTCGCTACGTATATTCACAGATGGGAAATCTAATTTTCAAAAAAAAATAGGAGTTTAATTTTTTTTATATCATCGTAAAAAAAAGGGAGTTATTTTTGTGGTCCTCTAGGTAATCTCACACGACTTAAATTCTTTTCCTGAATTTCCTTAAGAAATTCTTTTTCCTTTACAGATTGACCAGTAACAGCCACTGGTTCTCCAATACAATTATTGCACATACTTATCACGAATAATTTTAGATTCATCAACAATATTGTGTTTCGCTCTTTTTTTGTTAATAGCAGCTTGTTTTTCAAGAACTTTATCACTATAACCTTCAGATTTCATTAATTCTACAACTTCTTTTTGTGCTTTGTCGATTCTCCATTTATGATATCTTTTAAGTATTCTCATTGAAAATCCACCTTTATTTTTTTCTTAATATGCAAACACTTTTCTGTGAAATTCCAGAGATATATTTTGATTGTAAATCAAATGTCCTGTCTTGTAAATGTCCATAATATCCGTACCCATCTCTTGAACCTAAACTGTTTAATGCTCTAATGTATTTAGTTTCAATATTAACACGGTCTAATGGTTCATAATGTCCATATTCATCATCAGGGTCATAATAATCCCCAGCACCACTATACAATATATGTAGGAATGCTGCGACATTCTTTTGACAGATTAATTCACCTAATGCTTTATACCTTGTAGCATCATTACTTCCCAATTCTGAAAAGTTTTTCCATTCCACATCAATTTTAACTCCTGCCTTTTTGGCAGCCATAGCAATTGCAGTATTAATTCCATCATGGTCAGTTCCTGACCCTTCAACTGTTCCTGCCCATGAAGCTAATGTTGATTCAGAAACAACAACACCTAACTTTTTCAAAGATTGCCTACATGAATGAGGTCCACATGTAGAGGGTGTTATCTGACCTAAATATCCCGCACCTTCTTCAAGGAAGTGAGGACTGCTAATGTATCTAGGACCAGTACATTCTGTTGTTGGTTTTGGTTTGGAACTTTGGAATCTTTTACTGTTAAAGGTTACAGTAAGCAATTTCTTTTTCTCATAATAATACACTACTGCTCTTGCCAATGCATCAATACTGACTCTTGGCCTTACTCTTGTTTTTGACTTTACAGTAGTGACAAAATTAGGTGCTTTGCCGTTTTGTTTTATGTATTGTAGAATTCTTTTGGCTTGGTCTTTGTAATCTGATGCAGTGATTTTTTCATTGATTACTTTCCCATTCGCCTTATTACATACTTTAACATTTGGCACTTTGGTTAAACTTTTACCAGGATAAGTAACAGCATATGAAAAAATATACCATAATTGAGGCCAAGTATACTTTTTACCAGATAAAGTAACTGTTGATGGTAATTTCTTGTTTTTGTCAATATATTTTTTAACAGTATTTGCCAGTGATTTAATATTATTGGAAGTTAATTCAACTGTTTTTTTATCTTGTAATGATGTAAAATTAATTGATGGACATATACCATATCTAAATAAAATTACTCCTTTTGCACCATTGTTTATACAAGTTTTTGCATCGTTTAATAATTCTTTTGCAGATAATTGTGTTGGGTCATCATCTGATTTGTAGGTTTGTAGTCCTGACCATACTGTAGCATATTTGCTGAAGTATTTTGTTGTTGATTGTAACCATGATGTTCCTGCTTCGTAGTTGCCTTTATATTGCATAGGTAGTATTGCATCAACTAGTTTTCCTAATGCAGGTATGTCTTGGCCGTAGTATTTTTTATCATCTGTGGTTTCTGGCATTACTGCACATGATAGGAATGTTTTAGGGTTTTGACTTTTTACTTTTTTCACGAATGCTGTTATTGCTTCTGCTCCGCCTGATGTTTTGTAGGCATTGCCAGGATATCTTAAGTAATCTAAGTGTATACCATAAACTCCTTCGATTGCTGCATATTTTTTGATTTCTTTTAATTTATTTGTCAAGTTGGTTGTTTTTGGGTTTTGCCATTCGCCATTATAGAAGCATTGAACCCAAATATGTACATTAATCTTTTGTGCTTTTGCTTTTTTAATCCAAGCAGTTACTTTTGATTGGCCGTACAGTGATATTGCATAGTAATTTAAGAATATATCTGTTACACCATTCTTTTTTAGGGTTTCTAGGTTGACATTGTACATATCCTTACCGAATATCCAATAACCAAAATTTTTCATGATTCCCCTCTCCTCTTTTTTTTATTCATCGTTTGATGTTATTATTTCTTCATCTGTTGGTTCATCGTCAGTTATTCTGTAAAAATGAACTTTCTTGTTTATTACAGGCATACTGTCTTTTAATGTGTATGCATAGATTTCTGTTGTTTCATCTGTTTGAATAACTTCATTAGTAGCGTTTACTTTGATATTGTTTTGTAAGTTGTGTATTAATTCATCGACTTCTGATTTGGTGTATACGTTATCAGATAATGCATAGTTTTGTAAATCGGTTATATCTGACTCGGTATGAGTGTGACCAACATCAGATTTATTTTCTAGTTGATTATCGATTTCATTTTCAGTGTAATATCTGTCGTCATGGTCATGGGCAAAATCAGTTATCTCTGATTTACTGTGTGTGTGATTAAAATCAGTTATTTCCTCTTTGGTGTGATTGTGGTTGAAATCAGTTATATCTGATTTAGTATGCTTATGTCCAGTATTGGATTTCTTGTTTAATTCAGTATCAACATAGGTTATATCTGCTTTTTTATCTAACTCAGTATCAACATAAGATTTATCTGCCTTTGCAGCTAAAACATCGCTAGTAATTAAAGCTTCAATTTCCTCTTTATGGTCCTCAAGGAATGCTTCTATATCTCCATCAAAACCATCCAAGAAGTTTTTATAATAATTAGTGAAATCATTAGAACTTAATTCCTTACCATCAACTTTATCCACCTTATTAACTGATAAATCATTAATATTTTCTTGATGTGTTTCAATTAAATTCAAATACTCATCGGTAAAATCATTACTGGATAACTCTTTACCATCAATCTTATCAACTTTATCTGCTAATTCAGTATCCACATATACCAAATCAGCTTTTTCTTCAAATAATTTCTCAATTAATTCAGTAACAGACAATGGAGCATCAGATAAACTCCAAAATTGACTTTCCCTAAATTTAATCCTTAAACTATTTGTAGTGATACGATAATCTTCACCACCAACACCATAAACACCAAAATCAAGATGTTTGCTATTCAAGAAAACGGCTGGAACAAGAATACTGTCATCAGTTAAAGGATAACTGTAATTTATATGATGTACTCTGAAGAAAACAAATTTTGTAGTGTCTTCCCAGTCATCTGTTTTAAAATCAAAACTTAATTTCAAATATTCTTGACTGCTGTTTACTGGATCTTCAACATCCATTCGTTCCATTTTTTGATTTTTTACTTCAAAAAACAATTCCATAACTATTTACTCCTTTTCTTTTCTTTTTAAAATTCGGTTTTTTTCACGTTTTAAACATTCAAGTTTCCCTTTATACATGGCCTTGTCTGCTTGTTTTACAGATTCATTATACAATACTGTATATGAGTCTATTTCTTTTTCTAACTCTCTTAATCGCCTATTCATATAAAATCATTGCTCCTTTCATTATCTAAGTAGCATTGCCTTGTAGATAACAAATAACAGCATTTAGTCTCATCTTTAACGCAATGTCCCCTATTCGGACATCCTTTATGTACATCTTCTTTTTTCATGGCTCTATCTCAATAGATTCAACTTCGCTTAAAACGAACTTCTTATAATGTCTATTAAATCGTTCATCATCACGAAAAATGTATGATAAATACAAACAGACAATATCATCTGTATTTTTCAAACAGATACGAGCACATCTGTCTACTTCAGTTTCATTTACAGTTATAGTTTGGTCTCCCACTTCCCAAGATATGATTTCCTGAGCAGATTGTCTCATTGATCGTATTCTTCGTATGAAGTGAGAGTCTAATAAAGTTACAAGATTTGGAATTTCCATAATTTTTCACCTATTGTCTATTATTGCGAATGGGTTGTCAGGGTCTCCATCTATGAATACTAATATTCCGATGTTGCCGACTTTGTTTCCACATATGCATGGTACGTAATCGTATGTGCCTTCGTCTGTTGTCACATCCACATAATTTGGGTCTGTGTAGTTTTTTGTGACTTCGCAGGCGAGTGGTGCGGGGTTGTTGTTGGATTCGTCGTTTATCATTGTGATTAGTCCTTCGGCTAGTGTTGGTTTTGGCATGTGGTTTTTCACCTCCTGTTGAAAGTGATTTTATAGTATTTTTTTAAAAGAAGTAAAAAGGATTAATATATAAAAAATTTGAAAAAAGAAAAAAGAGAGAGTTTATGGAATGTTTTCTATTGTTTAGATATTTATTCCATGCTCTCCGTAGAAGTTTAGGTTTAGGTTTATTGTGAATTCTTCATGTATGATGTCTTTTTTTGTGTTCATTATTTCCACGTTTTTCATGACATTCATGTAAACTTTTTTGAATTCACTTGGATTGGTTTTGATGTAGGTTTCATGTACACTGTCTCTGCTACGGCCTTGTAGTAAGTCAATGTTATCTTCACTTAAACCAATATTACTTGCATGGAATTTACGGAGCGTATGTGGTCTTAAGAAACGGTATGCTCCTTTATACCCAAATCCCAATTCATCATTGACATGTTGGAGATGATATGAGATTTGTCTTTGTGTTAAATCCCAAAGTGAATCTTCAAAGTGTAATTCTTCATCATGTTCTTCACATATTTTCATTCTTAATTGCAACCATTCCAATATTGCATGTGTAGCTTCAGGAGTGCAAAAAGTGTAATATTTTTTACTGGTTTTTTGCCTGAATAGATAGAATGTTGGAACAATAGGTTCTATGCTACCTGCCAATTCATCGATTATTTCAGGCAATGTTTCAGATTGGTAATATCCTTTGCATGCATCTATGAATGTTTGAATTGTCATGTTTGCACATTCGGTTCTACCAGTTCCTGAAGAGGCCATGAATAATATCAATGAACCTATACGGATTCCAGCAATTTCAACTGCCATCCCGATTTGTTCTCGGGTGGGTAAATCAAAATATGTGGTTTGTATTTCCGCATCTTTTGATTTTGCTGGAGGTAATTTTGGCAGTTCAATGTCAAAATGAGAATATATTGTAAATATTCTTCTCATTTTAGTTTTAATACTACTCGGCTTTAATGTAGTTTCAGTTATTAGGTGTGTTCTGAATTGTAGGAGTCTTGTTTTAATGCTCCTTTTTCTCTTGTCTACATTATCGTTTTCTTCATCGATTGCTTCATCGATGAGTTCATCAAGGGTCATGTTGTAGTATTCAGTGTATTTTTTTACTGAGTATTTATATCCCTTGATGGTTTCTTTTGAGAGATTTCTCTCTTGGCAAAATTCTTCAAAGTACATAGTATCACTTCCAGGATAAATGCATGTAGAATCGTTAAAGTGATGATGGTTGTTAGGTGTGGTTTGGTTAATCAGTTTTTTCTGATTTCGATTTCGACTAACTGTCCATCATTATACCTGAATGAAACTTTTTTATGTGTAACGTTTAGTGTGCCTTTGTTGGTGTAAAAATCTTCGTTGATTTGAATCAATGAAGCTATTACATCGTTGATTGATTTTGCGTTGGTTGTTTCTTTCAAGTGTAACAATTTCTTATGCACGTTTTCATTTAATCTGACTCTTTTGATAGTCATGTTTATTGTTTTTGTTGTACTTTTTATATAAATATATGGGTTGTTGTTGTACTTTGTAGTATTGTTTTGTAGTGATTAGTTGTACTTTGAAGTTATGAAAATAGAAACACAGTATGTTTTGGAAATCAGAACATACACGAAAATCGCTTAAATTGAGTAATATTTAAACTCTTTGAAATTGATTTCAGTAACATTTGCTAAAGTCCTAAATCTGAAATACATATCTTGTGAAGAATCATAACTTGGAATACTGTCAGAAATTATTATAGAAGAGTCTGGTGATGTAATAGAATACTGCCCATCACTAATTGATAATTTAATATGATGCCAATTACTATCTCTTAAAGTATCCCAAAATCCTTTTTCAATTCTTGATGAAGCATTTGGTGATTGCCCCAATTGGAAAAAACTTGTTGCATAATTTGTTGCAACAATTTGAGCATCAAATTCACAAGCACAACTATGGTCAATTTTCAAGTAAACCCAAGCATCAGAACCAGTAGTAATCTCTGATAACTTACGATAACTGTTATCTATTACATCTAATTGAGCATTATCGTTATTTCCGAATGACCATAATGTATTTACAGTATTTCCTTTATCATATTTGATAGTATCCCAAACACTTAATGTTTCTGAAACAATACTACCATCAACAATCGGTTTGTCGAGTGATGCAAGAACATCAATCTCACCTGCACCAACTCCAGTATAACTATGTTCAATTTCTTGTCCTTCACTATTATGGTCTAATTTCGCAATTCCGTTTTCGTTGGTTTTACCCCAACCTAAATATCTATAAGTAGTCATAAATTTAATCCTCCTCTACATAAAAATGTACTTTAACATCTTTCGCTAAACTACCATCTTCATCTTTAACTTTACAATACAATTCTGCATTTTGACTTGTTTGAATAATAGATTTATCTGCAGAAACAGTCAAAGATGGTTCTAATTTCTCAAAGAAATGAATTATATGGCCTTCACCAACAGGCAGATGACCATTATCAAAACCAGTAGCATAAAACTCACTAAACTCACCAGATTGAATAATATCAGGCGATACAGATAAGCCAATACTTTGAATCCAATCAGAGATAACTGGTTTATCATGTAATATTTCCACATTAGCATCAATACTAATTACAGCATACTTATAATCCCCCGTTAATGGAATTGTAACATATTCCCCATTCACTAATTCAACACTTAAATCAGTAACCGTTGCATTAGTTAAATCTCCATCAAAAGGAATATCCCCCTCACCAAAATCATAGATTTTCAAATGCAGCATATACCTGGAGTAATGGAACACAGGGTCAGATAACATTACCTGTAAACCATTCTGTTTTAATGAATCAGATAATAATATCCCATTATCTAATATAGTTCCCATATCATCAGT
>Ga0326511_10004023_pt1 | contig 11778 bp, 18 predicted proteins | sample 0_2496_0518_D_FD_203701 | JGI IMG/M metagenome (GOLD analysis project Ga0326511, IMG submission 203701) | Bovine rumen microbial communities from UC Davis, California, United States - 0_2496_0518 | ecosystem: Host-associated > Mammals > Digestive system > Stomach > Rumen | place: USA...
CGCCATAAACATCTTTCACAGCAACACCGTCACCGATCTCGGCAGCCGGATCGAGCAAAGCACCGGAAGCTGTGAATGGTTGATACTGGAATCCTCTCAGCTTGGCAAGAAGGTCAACTGCCATCTGCCGTGTGCCGAATGGATTTGTAAACTCTAATGTCCGACCGTAGTCATCACCGACCGTTATATCAGTCTCGTCATCGATGTGAATAATGACTTTGGAATAACTGTCAAACTGCGGTGATTTGTTGAGTTCTGAAACTCTTCTCTGTAGATTTATTCTGTCGCTCATCCAATCACCACCTTATACGATGATTCTATCAGTGCCAAAGACGATATAATCACCGGCATTGTCGATCAGCAGATTGGTTTCTGAAGGCAGTTCCAACAGAGAAACCAGTCTCAACTGTCCGACCTCTGTGATGATAAAACACCCAGCATACATAGACGCAATATAACCAAGAATCTCTCTCAGCGTGTACTGCATCGGCATTGGAATGCGGTAATTGTTGGTCATGATATTCCATGTTCTCGCGTCCACACTGATATCCATGATCTCCGCAATATTGCCGACCATCGCAGTATCGCTCACCGTACCACTCGACCAATTGAGTGATCCATTGTCGTGCCAGTATTGCTCTGCGGTAAGCATCGCATCAAAACCATGTAAGGTCAGGACCTTCAGACTGTCATAACTGGCAGTTGTTTCGCGTGTGTCAATGTAGAACACACCTTGCTGGATCCATTCGGACTGCAAAGCATCTGTACATGCACGGACATAGAGAACGATCTGCGCCATGTCTGGGATATCACCGGCAGGCTGAAGCATCTGGAGCTCGATCTCCTGCGAGATGGCCGCACCAACCTCTGGATCATTGCCAAACATCTTGCTGCTTGTTTTGAGAGAAAAAATCTGATTCTCAGTAAAGCCGGAGTCTGGTCCGGATCTCGCGACAAGGATCGCGATACCACCAAACAGGATCTTATCACCATACTCAGTAACCAGATCGCCGCTTTCACCTACGACAACAGATGTCTCAAAATAATGATCAGGATCCGCGAGGATCTGATGGTATAAGGGAGAAGTGTTCTGCATCAGATCACCTCTCCCACAGTTCTACGGATAGACCGCTCCAATATTCAACACCGTTTCTGTAATGCACCATCAGCGACGCCTTCCTGGCCTCATATCGCATCAGCTCAATCCTTTGACCGCCGATAGCCTCATCATAAAAAGTCCACTCAACATACGCGGACGAGGCTGGGAACAGGGACAGAACCATCGACAGCTGATCCTTGGTAAGAGCGATAAAAGGCACCGTCAAATGCCAGCGGTCACGGATTTTCACGGAATAATCGGTGCCGTCAATAGCAGTCATCTGGCCGCCGTACTGAGGCACCTGCTCCACCGTATAGCCGTATCCAATCAGATCGGACAGATCTGTACCATTGCATATTGCTATCATGCCATGCCTCCACTCCGGACCGCATTGCGCTGCCGCAGTGTCACACACTCCGTGATCTGACGACCGTCCATGTAAAAGTCAAACTTAAATGCTCTCAGAGCGTCCACCAGCTGCTGGATTGCTTCCGGCGAGACATTCGACTGTGTACTGACTGTACCTCTGACCGGCTGGATATTGCCGAGAGACGTCTCAGCCATCAGCTTTGAAGCCTTGTCAACCGGCTCAAGGTTCTCATCAATACCTTCTGCCATGCCTGCGGGGATCCACTGGCCAACCTCATCCGCAAAGACTTTTGACGGCGAGGAAATACCGAGCGCATTCTTTGCTCTCTGCCAGGCACTTTCTGCCATGTTGTTGATGGACTGCCAAAGGCCGGACGCCGCACTCGCAAGGCCATTGATCAGGCCTTTAACGATGTTCATACCGATCTCGCCCCAATCATACTGAGCAAATGCGGCACGCATCCTGTCAAAGATCTCCGGTATCTTTGCAAGCAGATCCGGAATACCTGCAATCAAACCAACCGCAAGCTGTGCGATCAGCTCAACGCCTGCCGCGATAAACTCCGGCGCGTTGTCCAGGATAACATCAGCAAGACCAAGGATCAGACCCGGCAACTGCGGAGCCAGCTCACTGAGCATCCGCAGGACGTTATCTGCAAAGGCTCCGACAGACTTGGTAAGATTATCCATTGCAGTTTCCAGACCTTCGCCTGTTGTCAGCGCCGCCATCACGTTTTCCCATGATGCCTTGACCGAGTTCATGCTTCCTTGAAGCGTTGTTGACGCCTCTTCGGCAGCCACTCCGGTCAGGCCTAGCTCACCCTGGATCACATGGATGGCCTGATACACATCACCCAGATTGCTGATGTCATAATGGATGCCGGAGAACTTCTCCGCATCAGCAAGCAGCCGCTCCATCTCCTGCTTTGTGCCGCCATAACCAAGCTTGAGGTTATCAAGCATGGTGTAGTTCTGCTTGGCAAAGCCCTGATATGCATTTTGCAGGTTTTCGATAGGTGTACCCATCTTTGCGGCATTGTCTGCCATGTCCATGATGGCCGTGTTGGCCGCAGTCACAGCCGCTGTCGTGTCACCGCCGAAAGCCTGTTTGAGTGAGGCACCAAACGACACAGCCTGCTCCGCATAATCGTTTGCGCTGATACCGGCCTGCGCCGCGTCCATTGCAAACTGTTTGGCAGCAGCTGACGCCTCACCATAAATTGTATCAAGACCGCCGAAGCTCTGCTCCAGAGCACCGCCAGCCTCAAAAGCGGATTTGATCGTTTCACCGATTGCAGCACCGATACCGAGCGCCGCGATCCCGCCCATTAATTTCTTACCGAGACTCAGCCCGGCCCGTTCTGCCCCGGCTCCAGCGCTGCCGCCACTCAGCAGGCCTTCGACCTTGCTCTCGATGCCTGGCGCTCTCGGGACTATATTGACATAAGCGTTACCCAGATCAGGCACGCGGATCGCCTCCTATCATGGACGCACGCCAGCGCTCAAAATCTTCCGCAGAATCAAATCCGACCTGCTCCTGCGTGTTACCACTCAAAATAGCAAGGACCGATTTTGGCTGATTTTGACCGTGCATACCATCCTTTGTGTTTTGCCAGACCAGCACCCTCACCGCGTCCGCGATTAATGCCTGAAGGATCGTCTCCAGATCCGCAGGAGCACCGGAGAGCGCCTGCATGATTCGGGAGTTGTGCCGGAGGCCGCAAGCCAGACGTGCCGCCTGACGAGCTGGCAATGACCGATAATCTAGGATGTGATATGTCTCCGCAAAATCGCAGATCAGCGCATCCTCATCCTTGGCGATCATTCGAGCCAGCCGAATCAGTTTTTTTCGGCGTCCTTTGCCTGCATGATCTCTTCCAGCGCCTGCTGAAGATCTGCACGCGGGACTCTGCCCTTGTATTTCTTGCCGATGTGCTCGTAGAGCGCCTTCTTCATGTCAGGGCCTAAAAGCATGGTTAAAAGCTGAGAGGCCCCAGCGATCTTGTCGAAACGCGGGGCCTCCGGATCCACAACCACCGCGAGGACATCGACAAAGCGCATATCATCCAGCCGCGTCTCATCATACTCATACTCAAAGCCGGTGGAAGTAATGCCTTTGATCATGTCTCAATCCTCCTTAAGCAGTGGCCAGCTTAATATATTCGTAGTGCGTATTGCCGCTTGCGTCCGGCATACACTCAAGAGTGACCTCATAGCCAACAGCTTCATCATCTTTGTAGACAATATCGCCGAGCTCACTCAGTTCACCCTGAGGAATCACAACGCGCTTCATGGCGCCGCCGCGCATGGCAATGTCAATGACATACACATGATCCTCAAGCGCCGCAACATTAGACATCACAGCGATTGTCCCGGCTTCAGCGTTTACCGTGACATTACCGTCACCGTAGACGGTCTGAAGCACATTGGCATTGAGCGCCTCAAGGAAGGTCAGCTGGAACGTGTCCGGCTTCTCCGTGCTGACAACAAGCACAGTCTGACCGCCCCAGGCTTTGATCTTCTCGCTCTCAGGGCTGTTGCTGTTGGTCACGCCATCCTCGGAGATGTAACCCATGTCAACAAAAGCCGAAGCCAATGCAGTAGTGGCATCAGTCGGCAGAGCGGTACCAAGCGGCGCACGATATACCGCGCCAGCAACTTTCGGTTTACCGGCACTGACGTTATTTACAGTAGGCATATTGAGCCATACCTCCTTAATCGTAATAGACGATATCAAAAAGCGCCTGATATCTTGGCCGCTTCCTGGTATTGTCGGTATAATTGTAATCAGCGTTAAGATCGCAACTGCTGACAGCATCAAGATTAACACTGTCGGCCATTGCGGCCTTAACATGATCATTTAATTGAGCGGCCTTCTCAATAGATGGCGCCCAGGACTGGATCGCCAGCGTGGCGGCATCGATCAGATTAGTTCGGCGGCTGCCTGTCTTCTCAACCGTCACCATAGTGGCAGGAGGATTAGACGGCACCATACCGTAAACAGGCACGTCAAGCCGCTCAGACAGATATGCAATTATTGTCGGTTCGATCATAACTTGACGCCTCCTGCTGCTTTCAGCAAAGTATTGTTTTCGCTGTTCTCTCGTCTGGCCGCGAATGTGCTGGCATGAACTGCCGCAATAGATACAAACCGGATCGAATGTGCGTCCTCGACTTCATACCCATCTCCGGCAGCGTTAGCAATCTGATTGGCTGCAGAATTGAGCACAGCCTGCATCTCTGAGCTTTTCATCAGCGCATTCAAACCGGACAAATTCAGCTTAAACGTGACTTTAGCCATCTCGCTCCACCCGGACCTTCTTATGCCACGGTGTCGGGATATTCGCCTCGATTCCTTGGATCGTCATGCCGAAGGTGCGATACCGACCGCCCCAGAACTCGACAATTGTATCTTCCCAGTTATGCGTGTCACCTTTTGGGATACCGAGCATATACTCTATTTTCTTCCCATAAAGTGACAACGTGCTGTCAATCTCCTCCGTGGTAGGCTGACCGATCAGCACGTTATCAACTGTTTCCAAGGTTTCGGCAAAAGTCGGAGCGTTGAATGAATCCACGCCGGTTGGAGTCATGACATGCAGGACAACAGACGTGCCGGTCATGTCGGTACCTCCTTCGGCGCCAGCTCCTGCACCGGACTGTAACTGCCGATGCTGTTTGACAGGCCGAGCAACTGCCGGTCCGATTTACTGAGATACAGCTCACCGGCCCCACCACCAGAGACTGTCCAGCTCTGCGAATAACCGAGGCCGCTCATACTGCCCTGGCTGGCTCCTATCGGATATCCAATCATGGTACCGTCACCGAGCTTGCGGATCACCATGCGACACGACACAATCTTCTTTGCGCGATATGGTGCATTCGGAGCGGCCGCGTCAAGCATCGCCGCAGCATCCTCCAGATACACATCGCAGGCTTTCTGCTCATCTTCCGACAGCACCCGCGTCATTCTCGACTGTATGTCTTTGACGTTTGCATATACGCTTTCACATGCATTCATGAGGTCACCTCATTTCTCTGCCGGTTTCTTCCTCGCAGACTTCTTGACCAGTGCAGGCTTCTCTTCAACCGGATAAGCTTCAACGAGCTTATGACCGGCAGCAAGATACTTTTCAACCAAGTCACCAGGTACGGACATCTCCGTACCGGTGACCAGGTTAATCATCCTTGCCCGATCCATCAGGTGGTGGCGTCGGTCAGGACCGCGAAGCAGGCCGTATCAGCACGGAAGCCGACCTCGATCTCTGCACGGACCGCAAACATGTTGTGCTCCCACAGATTGACCTGATCGCCGCCGATGGTGAGAGAGGTCTGATCAGCAAAGCGGATCTGCACGCCTTCCACAGTGCCATACATGGCCTGAGTCCAATCGCCAGCAATACCGACTTTATTCGGAGTACCGGAAGCATACGCGCCCTTGGAGAGCGTGGTACGAGCGCCGAGAACCATCGGAACAGCGCCCTCGGCAACATTGTTGATAAACAGCGGACGCTGATTACCGTCAACAGCACCGAGCAGGATGCCCTTGCCCTGAGGAGACAGGACAATTCCGTTCAGGATACCGCCAGCAACAGCAATGGCAGAATCCGCAGCGACAAGACCGGCGTATGCATGAGTACCGCCGATACCGCACGCGGTAGCAGCGCCGAGAGTGTCAAAGTTGGCACCAGGAGCACCGGAAGCAGCGCCGAAGACGGTGGCGTCAAATTTGGCAGCCAGAGCCAGAGGCAGACGAGCAACAATAGCATCATACAGAGAAGCAGCATCGCGCCGGAACTCATCAGAGAATGGGACGATGACAGCAAGCTTATAAGCCTGCATGACCTTAGTTGCAAGGGTAGGATTGGAAACCGGCTTTGCCGCAGTCTCTTCGACCCACGCAGCCTCAGGATCGCCGGTGATGACAGGAATGGTCAGGCCGCGACCTGGGAGAGCGATCTGACGAGCCAGCTGCATGACAGCGGACTGCTCCTGAGTTTTCTGAAGGATCTCCTGAGAGACTTCAGTCGGAAGTGCGATGTTAGAACGATTAGTAGAAATACCAGCCATTTTGGTTTTCTCCTTTCAAGAAATTATAAATTGTCTTTTGCCCACTCCGCGAATTTATCTCGCGCCTGTGGTGCAGAATCATGGTGTGCTTCTCCGCCATCCGGTACGACAGGATAGCCGTGACTCTGGGCGAAGGCTAAGATCTTGTCTGCCTGATCCGCGCAGGCTTCCTCCGTTTCTCCAGTTAAAAGATTGACCGGAACCTTTTTGTCGGCGGCCACTTTGTCACGGATCTGCCGCAGATTTTCAACGGTCTTCATACCGGCAAGCTCTGCTTTCAGATCCTCGATGGCCTTGTTGGCGGCTGCCAGCTGATCAGACTGACCGCTGCCGTTTTGCAACTGTGTGATCTTGTTTTGGGCTTCCGCCAGCTGACCCTTGAGGCCGTCCAGGTCGCCCTTGGCGCTGTTGATGTCAGCACCATTGATGCTCATCAGCTTGTCGATCTGTTCCTTTGTAGCATCAGGGAAAAGGTCGGAGATGTCTGTGCGTTTCATTGTTTGTCCTTTCTCAGCTACGCTTTTAACGAGGTTGCCTCTCTGCTGTCGCGTGTTTTACGCCGCGCCCGGCAAGATTGGTATGAAAAAAGCACCCTAGTCTGGATGCCTTAATCAACATTAATTTCTTCAGCGGAAGAGCTCTCACGCTCTTTTCGCTTTTCATAGGCGGATCGTTTCTGCGCGTTGATCTCGTCCTTGTTCTGGGCATAAAACTCGCGCCTCATAGCATTGATGCGGTCTTGCGGCTTTTTTCCATCTGCGTCATAGTACATTTCCTCATACTCGCGAGGATCGTACCCTTCGACCTCACTGTCATCAAACCGAATCGCATAAGTGCAATCACAGTTTGCATGGATATGTTCCGCATGACCGCCACGGATCGCTTTTTTGCTGGCTCTCTGCCAGCCTCTGGAAGCCAGCGTGATGCAGAAGGCACAAGTATCACCAACCGGGATCCATGCCCACTCAGCGCCATCACGGAGAGCATTCTGCATGGTTGTGTCCACCCCGGCCATCTTAACCAGGCGGCCAACCGCAGACGATACAATTTCATTGTTTCCGGTTTTCATGGTACCGACAACAGCCTTTGCCGTCTCCTGCATAGTTGCTGTGGCTGCTGGGACTGCCGGAGCAACTGATGCGCCTGTTGCCAAAGCCAAAGCATCATACATCTGAGCGGCAAGCTCTGCGGCTGCCTCTCCGTATTTGGTAGCCAGACTGTAACAGTATTCAATCAGCGCATCAACACCGGCCTGCGTAACTGTGTCATGCGTTTCAAGGTATCGGATAGCAAGCCGTGCGGCCTCATCATTAACCTTTCGCAGACTGGCGATATATTTAGACCAGACGCTCCTTGTGATCGTCATTCAATCCCCAGCTCCTTAAGCACCGCCTGACCGCGTGCTCTCTGTTCCTGCGCCTTGATCCGGCGAATATCAGCCTTGTCGAAACCGATCATCTCAAGGAATGTATCGGTTGTTGCAAAATTCTCACGAGAGCTTGCGATCTTGATCGCCGCGTCCGCAGTGGCAGCCACAGACGGCAATGCCGGATTTTTGAAGTGTGCCACAATGTTCTTCTGATCATCACTTAACGCTTCGATGGTTGTGTTATTTGAAATTGCCAGAGCCATCTGAGCAATGGTGCGAAGACTGTCACCGTTTCCTACGTTCATCTGTTCGGCCAGACCGACCAGCGTCTTGGTCTGCGCCTCGATTGCATCAGAACTGGTAGGATTCGCGTCATTCACTACGCCGGTATCTGTAACCGGAAGACCTGTTGCCGCAGAAAACTGAGTGGCCAGAACGCGGACCATCTCCACATGCGGACTGATATTACCCTGAGGCAGTTGCCCGAAGCTCGGCTTTTCTCCGGTTTCTGGGTTCGTTGTGGATGCAATGATGGATCCAACATACTGCCGAAACTTCTGATTGATCAGTGCATCATACTGATCATCCGTCACACCAAGCAGATATTTCTGCGGTGAGGTTGCAAACTCAAGGCCGATAGTGGCGTTGGCAATCGTCCTAACATATCCCTGAATCAAACGCCTCACCGGCTCTTTGATCCTAGACCGACCAAATGGTTTATTGCTGGTCGCATTCCAGATCAGCGGCTCCATAAGCGGCCTTCCCATTTTATGCGGAAAACGTTTTACGGTCCAAGTCTGATCAACACGCGCCATCACAATCACAGCATCATCGGTGTAGTAATTAATTAGGCTCGGTGTCCAATTAAAATCATTCGCATTATCCGGTACTGTGTCGATAATAGCGAACCCGCAGCGGATGCGCCCTTTTTCTCCGTTCCACAATGCCGCTGATGTCTGAGGACTGTGCCAGCGAATCTTGCACCCAATCGCAGAATCTCTGCTCAGAGTCGCAAAGGTACAGCCGTATTTGAGCTCATCGCGTGAGGACTTCATATACTCCGCAATCAGCCTGTTATCCGCTACCAGCTGATCGAGCTCTGGGACGTCATTTCCATCCGCTCCGACAAATCCATCAAACATAGATCTGGCTGCAAGAACGTCAACGCACTTCGCTCCCCATGAACATCCAATCTCAAGACCTTTCATGCCATCCGGCAGAGCAATCCCAAGATTGACAGATTGCAAGCTGACTTTTCCCTCATAATATTTATTCTTTTCAATATTGCCGGACCAATGGCTCTCAAAGACTGAAATAAGCTTTCCGAGCCAATAACGTTCATCGTCAGTCAGACCGGCGATGTTCTCCGGCTGGATATAAAAAAGCATTATGGCTTCCTCCTATCCGATCCGCATTTTCCGTGCGGGGTTTCGTTTTGTAGTCTTAGCGCCCCAGAGCGCAAGAGCGGCAGCTTCAACCGGTGCAGAATTTTCTCCACCGAAACCCCAGCCGCCACTAATAGGACGTTTTGTTGAGGTTATAGCGCTTTCTCTCAGCGCTTCCTGTCCAACATACCAGCTAACTGTACGTTCATTGACAGCGTTGCACAGCGTACTGGCTGCAGCGATAATATCACGGCCGCCTGGACGAATCACAGATCCCTTTACTCTCCAAACATCGCCGATCTTATCAACCAACACATCAGCACCGTTTCTGCCATCAATCACTACGCAAGCCGCTTTTTTCTCCCGCTCATTGAGCCAGTCTGCAAGCCATTGCATACCATGCCCGGTTGGCTTTCGCTGGATCATCGAAATACGAGCGGCACCGCCTGCCGGAATCACTGCACCGCAAAGAACAACCTCAGATCCATCCGCTGTGAATTTAACTCCGTATGCCGTCTTTCCTTCCGGCTTCATATCTGCACTTTTACATGCATCCCAATCTTTAGCAGGAATCGCATAGTCTTCTTTATGATCAACCACAGGCGTCCACCATCCGAGCCGCTCACGCGCAAAACCGTCCTTGCTCATTGTTTCAAACTCATTTAGCACGGTTTTTTCTGCTATTCTGTAGCCCATCGCTGGATTTGTCTGATATGCAAATTCAATTGCTTTTTTACTGTCTGAAATATCATTCAAAACATCTTTTATATCAACACTCCACTCAAGCCACCAAACGCCGCCAGGATCATTGCTGTGCGCTGTATTGTGCATACTTGCAAACACAGTTCCTCGACAAGATGGGCTTGGCGGAGTACCAATATAAATCTGCTGAGGCATTCTTGCCCCATCTTTAAGATCAGAAGCGGCAGAAATAACAGGTAACATTGCTTCCTGCTGATCTACCGTTAGCTCTTGCGCCTCATCAATAATGATGACAGAATATGTTCCGCCACGCGATCCGCTATTTGTTCTTGTGGCAAATTCAATACTGCCGCCTTTGTGAATTAGTCCGTTATCATCTTTCCAATCTTTAAAATAAACGCCTTCATAACCTCTTGCGTGACTGATCGACTTAACATCATTAACAAAGTCTGGAAATCTTTCTGGACTCTCAAAAAGATTACATATCTCTTTGAACATCTTATTGGTTGTCGTACTGTGATGAGCGGAATAAAGAACTTCACGATGTTCAAATACGCTCATATACACAGCATAAAACCGTGCGGCATAACTTTTCCCATTTTGACGAGGCTTCGATATTCCAATAGTCAAAGCGGCTGGAGCACCCACCTGATTCCTTGCCAATAACAGTTCCATTTCATATTTCTGAGATGGATAAAAGGAAGCTCCAGCATCATCTTCAAACATGTCTACAACTTCATCGCTTAGTGAATAAGCATATTCACCAACACGCGAAAAAGTCGGCATCTGGTTACCGGTTCTCATGTTTGTTTTTTAAGCGATCATGTTTTGAGATTTTCGGCTTTTCATCCGGCAAGGCTTCAATTTCAGCCATAACCTCCATGAGTCGCTTTGAATTTGATGCCATATCACGACCACTATCACAATTCTGAATAGTTTCAGCCAACTTATCACGGAGCGCAATCAATGTGGCTCTTTTATCTCCACTCTTTGCGGCAGAAATAAGATCAGTCACACTATCACCTCCATGCGATCTCCTTTCATGGAGTTGCATTTCATGTGAGCCAACTGAACATTATCCCATGTATGATTTCCGCCTTTTGAAAGTGGAATGATATGATCAATCGTTGGATATAACAGCCCACATCCTTTACCGATAAAGCTTGATTTCTCTATCGGTTTTCCGCAAATCTGGCAAATTCCAAAGTCTCTTAAAATAAGCTTTTTTAACGAAACGTCTGGATCATATTTTACGTTATACGCAATCGCTCTTTCATGATAGTGATGACCTGACCCAATTCTTCCGTTTTTACTTTTTTCAGCTTTAACACATCTTATCCCTAATCTGTAAAGCTTCCTGTCAATATTGCACACGTTCATGTTATATTTACGTGCAATTTCAAAGCGAGTCATTATTTTTGCTTCTTCAAGCAACTCCATATCTGTTATCTTGGATTCAGAACCGCCGCCTCCGTTCCCCTTGAACTTGCGACCGTCTAATTGTATGCCCGCTTTTCTAACTGCCCTTGCAATTGTTTCTCTGCTACATCCGCATATTTCTGCGGCCTTAGTCTGTGACCGCGTATCAAGATAAGCTTGAACACAGTCTTTCTCATTGTACTTTGTAGTAAACACGATTATTGCCTCCTATAATCTGCCCAATCAAAATATAAAAGAGCACGGAAGCGCTTGGGCGTGCGTTTTCAGGTGCGACCCTATCCATGCTCTTTTATTAACTTGTAATACTAGCCATGTGGAAAAACGTATTCACCGCGCTCGGCGCT
>Ga0326511_10004024_pt1 | contig 11775 bp, 16 predicted proteins | sample 0_2496_0518_D_FD_203701 | JGI IMG/M metagenome (GOLD analysis project Ga0326511, IMG submission 203701) | Bovine rumen microbial communities from UC Davis, California, United States - 0_2496_0518 | ecosystem: Host-associated > Mammals > Digestive system > Stomach > Rumen | place: USA...
GCCGTATTCAAGAAAAATCAAAAACCGTTTCCTGAGAGGTGACTGGCAGCCTCCAGTTTATTCACAATTTCCTCTTCGCTGGCCAATGTCTTCTTGAGATAATCGATGTTGTAGCGATGAGCTTCAATCTCATCGAAGAAGTAGTTGTACCAGTCTGGAATCTTTTCCAAGTCCTGGCCTTCCTCGTCTTTGTAATCAAACTTGGTAGCGAAGACAGTCTTGCCGTGAACAAGCTGCACACGATACTTGCTGGTCATCAGTCCGAGGGAGACATAGACGATGGCGCCCTGTTTGCAACCTTCGTCATTCAAAAGCTCTTTGTAAATCATTTTCTTAATTCTGTATTAGTTAATAATTTGTTGTTCGAGTACATCTGCCACTGTCCGAGGCAGTCCTGAGAGTAGAAGAGGTCTTCAATACGGCCGAAACGCTTGACATTGTAGCCGATGTCGTAGATGGTGGCATGGGTCTTGCCCGGAGCAGTGCGGATAGCACGGCCGACCATCTGGTAGTAGCTGTTGAGCGAAAAGGTGGTATTACGGAGAATCACATTGCTGGTGGCCGGGTCATCGAAGCCTATCTCAAGCACCTTCTTGTTGAAGAGGATGCGGATGTCGCCGTTGCGGTAGTCATCAATGATTCTCTCACGGTTCAACTTGGTGGTCTTGGCGCTGAGGGATGCTACCTTCATGCCGGCGTTAAGATACCAGTTGGCCATGATGTCGGCCTCCTTCACTGTCTTGGTAAAGACAATTGCCTTCTCACCTCTGTCCCAGATGCTACGGATGATGCGGTCGGTCATGGCTGAGTCACGCTCCTTGCCGAAGTGACAGCGGGGGTATTCGCAGCGGGCAAGATAGCCTCTGTCCACGAGCTCTCCGACCTGACAGCAGTAGATAACCTCGTTGAAGTAGGCTCCCGGGCCAACGAGCGAGACAAGTTTTGCCGAAGTCAGCACTCTTTTGCGCTCTACTGGGTCGTAGCGGGTCTCTTCCATCAGGCGGAATGGCGTGGCGGTAAGTCCGATGACCTGACTGCCTTCGGGCATATTGGAGAGGAAATCCTGATACATGGTCTCTGTCGCTTTGTCATCACCATCACCGACCTTGTGTGCCTCATCGATGAAGATGCGGTGGTAGTCCTGAAAGAGCTTAGGGTGCTTTACAATGCTGCCAATGGTGGCAAATGTCACCGTGGAGCGGTCTTTGCGGTTCACTGAGGCTGAGAACATGGCAGCACCAGTGTGGGGGCATTCTGTGCGGAACTTGTTGTAGTTCTGCTCGAGAATCTCCTTTGTCGGGCATAGGACGAGGACGTTGCCGCCCACCTTCTCGGCCGCGTATGCTATCACGTATGACTTGCCGGCACCAGTGGGCAGCACTACGAGACCGAGTGTCTTCCCCTCATTGAAGAAGTTCAGAATCCCGCTAACAGCGTTTTCTTGATAGTATCTGAGTTGTATCATAATGTGATGTTGTTTTGCTTGCAAATGTAGAAAAAGGTTGAAATGTCGATGTTGTGTGAGGTCTTCAGAAGATTGTCGAACTTCCTGTCAGTCTCCTTGCGTGTATATTTCGGATATTGGGCGGATATTATGTGGTACGCCTCACGTCCCGCCTCCCCAAGAGAGGAGAGGCTCATTCCGATGCGCACCCAGTCGCCGTAACATTGGGTGAGGTCTACGTGTCTTTGGGCGATCTTGCCGCAAAGGGTGTACACGTCCCCAACTGTGTCCCGCTGCTTTGGTTGCTGAGTGGGCGGCAAAGTTGGCGGCGGGGATGCCGTCCATGGGGTGTCCTTGGGTATTGTCGGCAATGGGTGATACTCCACCGCTGCTTCGTGGATGAGCGGACGGCCATAGCTGATAAATCTGAGCCGGGTCACATCCTTGCATTGCGGGTCGGGATTTATGCGCAGCACGTCGAAATATTCCTTTGAGAGGTCGGCATAAGCTTTGGCGTAGTCTGTGTTAGACGGAAGACGGTGGACGCAGAAGATTCCCCTCCCCGATACTGACAGGTCAGCATAAAGGAGTGAGGCGAAAAGATGCCTCGCCCCCGGCTCATGCGGGTCTTCCGCAATCTCGGCAATATACCGTAGCAGGTCGGGGTAGTCGTACCATGGAGAGTCCCCGTCGTCAACGTCTATGCAGATGAGGTTCGACGGAGTGGTCAGCATCGAAGCCTTACGATGTGGGGAAAATACACCCGCAAGGGTAGCGCAGGGCAGTCCCGCCTTGGCAGCTCTCCGTGCGTCCTTATCCGTCGTCGCCCTTATTCGGTCTATCGTCGTGCGGCATTGATCAGCGAGAGAGAGGAATCCCTCGAGCGTCATGGGTCTCCCTGTGTTGTCCTTCACGCCGTCGTACACCGATACCATGATTGTTGAGAATATATCCGCCATATTTTAACATTTTGTTACAAAGTGTGGACTGTGGACTCCACACTTTTTCAAAATACTGATGAATTTTTTTTTAAGCGTACCTCTTTATATTTTATTTATATAATATGTGTTTGAGTTTTTTTTATCTCCATTCCTAAAAAGTGTGGACTCCACAGTCCACAGTCCACACAAGGCTTAATTTTTTATGACTGTGGTTCCATATTTCCGAAGGACTCTGTAAATGTGGCTTGTTGAGTTAAATCCAAGTATTTCAGCCAATTGCCTTATAGACGTCCCGTCTTCTTTTGCCTTGTTATATGCTTCGATGATGCGCTTTTCTGTGTCTGTGAACTGTGGACTAACGGGTGTGGACTGTGGACTTCCTTGGTGTGGACTGTGGACTAAAGGGTGTGGACTTCCATTTTGTCCACACTTTGTTAACAGATTTAGCACCTTCAAGGCCGTTGCCTTGAAATATTCCATGCACCTGATAGAATAGTCCATTTCTTGGATTCCGATCACGCCGCTGTCGATGTTGTCCGAAAGAAAGTGCGAGATTAGGGCCCATCGTGCGCACTGGATTTCCATTTTGGAAAATACCGCCGCCTGATACTGCTGGCGAATGTCGTTCTCATCGAGAGTATTTGAGACGCTGCGCATTTGGTTGCACCAATTGATGTACAGATCCAAGGCATCGTCGGTCATCTGCAATGGTGCCAGCCTTTCCTGCATTTTGTTGATGCGGCCGAGGATGAAGCTGCTCCACCAATTTTCCGCATCGTGATTGGTTCGCTTCTTTTCTTTCATCGGGATTGTCGTGTTGTCGGGATAGACGAAAAGCCAACGGGGATTAAAGCCGTTGATGAGCATCCCTTCCCTTGCGAAGGTTAACTTAATCGCACCCGTCTGAATCGTACCCGTTATGGAGAGGACGGGATTGTCAATGGATATTATCCCGTCTCCCTTGCGGGAGACGATATAGTGACGGTTGTCGAAGAGCGTCATCAAATCTTCCATTTCCGAGTTTGCGTTGTACCGTCCAAACTGCTTGAAGAGTGATGGCAACTCATCCCAGCAAATGAGGAAAGAGTGGGGCGACTGGTCAATGGCTCCGAGAATCTTGTTCCTTTCTTCAGGTGTTGAGTCCATTCCGATAATTGCCATCTGCTGGGGTTCTTCGATGAAGTCTATTTTGTCACCCGCCGGCCTGTTCTTGTTCTCAGCCTTGATGTGCTTATTTTCTGCCCTCACCCGATGGAGGTCTTCCTTGTGTGCGTCCTCCAGCTCCCTGTTTATCTTAAAAAGCGGATGGGTGCATTTCGTGAGCGGCGTCGACTTGTTGATGCCAGAGCGTCCCACGAGGGCGACGAATAGATTAGGGTAGTTGGTATATTGCCCATCCGTGATCCTCGCCCTCTTCCCCATTGCCACGCCCACGGTTAAGACCATGGAAGCCACGACGTATTCCTGCGGGCAGGAATATAGGTCAGTTACGTACTCACAGAAGTGCCTTGCGCTCTGCGAGAATATGTCGTAAGGTAATTTTGTAGTCTCCATTTTTTTTTTTTTGATTAGGCCCCAAGCCCGGTTGCACTCCGGGTACACTGCTGCTGCCAAGGGGATATTTGTGTGAGGGCTGTGCCTTTCGCTCCGCTTCACTTCTTCTGCTGTCATACATCTGTGATTAGGAGCGCATTCACGTTTACCTCTTAATTTTGTTGCCAAACTTTCAAATATCCCTCCGCTCTTTACACTAATCGGCCTGCGGCATGCCATGAGAGACCTTATCGGTACGTTCTTCAAGGATTACTCCTTATCCATCTTGTCGGCGAGTTCGCTCCACTCTTCGGGACTCAATGCCGTCCACACATTCAGCGCAAGAGCGCCTATAACAAACAGAGTCATCATAGTCAATCCTCCATTTCTCCTTTTGAGTTCGTCCGGATCTTCTTGCTGACTTCCTTACCGCTCTGATAAGCGTAGCGGATGAAGGAAATCAGGCAGACGAGTCCGAATATAGCCAACAGTGAGCCTATCACGATGGCAATGATTAGTAATGCGTTCATCCTTTCAAATTTTGAATGACCTCATTGAGAGAGTATCGATACGAATGCCCGACCTTAATCCGTGGAAGGGACTCTCCCTTGTGGTATACCCAGGAGGGAGAAACTCCGAGTCGCCCGGCAAGTTGTTCCGCATCAAGGATGCAGTCCTTAGAGTAATCTCTCGGCATCAGCTTCATAAGCTCTTCGGCGATAAGGTGGGCATCGTATCGGTTCATTTTCTTCTCAATTTGGTGACGTAAATAATGTTGTTCTTCCAGTCTACACGGGTCAGAAATCTCATTTCCTCGAGTTTGCCGAGGTCTGAGCAGATTACCTGCGCCGACTTGCACTCCTTGGGGTCTTTGAGGTGGAATGGTTTTGTTACGTTCCACCGCATTGCCCGTAGAGCATCTCTAGTAACTTTGTCTGCCATTGTGTACATTTTTCTGTTAAATTTCTTGGGCTTTTAGAGAATTTCCTCTATATTTGTATCGGTATTAACATCAAGAGGAACAAGTTGGGTGGAGGTTCAACCTTCGCCCCTCTTCTCTTTTGCCTTTAAAAGTTTAATTGTTTAATTTTTACATTGCAAAGATAGAAAATATTAAGTAACAATCCAAGCGTTTCGCAGAATATTTTAAGTGAAATTTCTGTTTTAGGTGATATAGAACATAAAATAAGACTTATAGAACATCAAAAGACATGGAAGAAACGGTAAAAGATAGAATTTTGGCTTACATGAAGGCAAAGTCCCTAAGCCAAAACAGATTTGAGGAAGCCATCGATATGTCTCATGGCTACATCAACAACCTTAAGTCCTCACCAACAGCAAAGGTATTGCAGAAGATATTCTATACCTTTCCCGACCTCAATCAGTCATGGCTGCTTACAGGTAATGGCACGATGCTGAACACTGAAGAACGCAAGCTGGGTGGCATTCCGCTTGTCCCGCAAGATGCGATGGGCGGCGCCCTTGCCGGACAAGATAACCAATGGATGCCATACAACTGCGAGTGGTATGTCATTCCGGCTTTCATCGGTGCTGACTTCCTTATGACGGTTCAGGGTGACAGCATGATGCCGGATTATCTTCCCGGTGATCTTGTCGCCTGCCGCCGTGTCCCTCTTGACCGCCTGTGGTTCCAGTGGGGTAAAATCTACATCATCGATACCGATCAAGGGCCGTTGATCAAAAAGATTATGCCATCAGATAAGGAAGGCTACATCAAGATTGTTTCAGCCAACCCCAACTATCCGCCATTTGACTTGGAGACAACGGAAATTCACGGAGTCGCTCTCGTTGACGGACTAATCAGAAAATAAACTTACACAATATGGAAGCAACGATATTATTCAACTGGGCATGCCTTATAGGCTTCGTCCTTACAGTGATTTACTTTGTCAAGTTCCTTCACCTATGCAGGAACGTCGCACAGATGCAGCAGGATATGAGCGAGCACCTTCAGAACATTGAGGAATCCCTCAAGAAACTGACCGAATCCTTTACCAAGGAAGAAGAAAACAAGCCTAACTAATTGATAGTCAGGAACGTTTTCGAGCCCCATGCGGGTCACGGTTCAAACCGCAGAAAACGATTCCTATTGCGTTGGTTACCAATGTGATAGGATTTTTCGTTTTGGTAAAGCAATCTCTTTAGTACTGCTTAATCTTGCAAGTTATTGCACGCTTTTGCAGAATATTTGTTACCAATCATTTACCCGATATTCTAAAAATCATTTACCCAATGAGACCTCCCAAAGTAGCGGTAATCTTCGACCGCAAACACGTCACCCCGAAAAAAGAAGGCACGTTCGAGATACGCATCACCTTCAATAACAAGGCCTACTACCTTTCCACTGGCGTCCGTGTCAAGCGTCAGAGTTCAATCTCCGTGGCAGACAGCAAGAGGATTGCATCAATGCAGACTAACATCACCAACCGAATCAGTGACTGTCTCCTTGCCGGCACTCCCATTGACATCAACGAGCTCCGCAAGGTGGCCTTCAGCGGCGGCAACCCGACGGACTTCCTCGACTTCTTCAATGACCGCATCAGCGCCCGTGTTATGAAGGATGGCACCCGTAAGCATTATAACACCACAATGACAGCCCTTACCGAGTTCGGCCGTATACGTTGTTTTGCCGACGTGACTCCTGAGAATGTCTCGGCCTTTGACGGGTGGCTACACCAGCGCCTTCCCCACGATACTGGCATCTACAATTATCACAAATGCCTTAGGGCCATCCTCAACGATGCTGTCCTCTTCAACAAGATTTCCACCAATCCTTACTCCCGCCTTCGCTTTAATCGTGGAGAGAAACAGACCATCGATTATCTAACAGAAGACGAGTTCAGGCGCCTTCGTGAAGTCTCCTTACCCACACCCACCTTGGAGCACGCCCGCGACCTCTTTGTGTTCCAAACCTACACGGCCTTGTCTTATGCTGACCTATGTACCTTCGACATCTCCCAGTACCGTCATGAGAACGGCCATTACTATAAGGTTGACAGCACCCGCAGCAAGTCGGGCCGTAAATATGTCACCCTCCTGCTGGCTCCCGCTGTTGCCATCGGCGAGAAATACCAGTGGCAGCTGCCCATCATGAGCAATCAGGATTACAATCGAGCCCTCAAGCTTGTGGCTGCTGCTGCCAATATCAACCACAACCTTCATTCCCACATGGCCCGCAGCACCTTTGCCACCTTGGCGCTCTCTCATGGGGCGAAGATACAGAATGTCAGCAAGATGCTCGGCCATGCCAATGTCACTATGACCATGCGGCGCTACGCCAGCATCCTTGAGCAAGACGTCATTGCAGACTTTGAGCGTCTTGATGGTCTGATAGACTGATTCTTTTCCACTTAATTCCCAATTAGCGGCTAATGATGTGATTTTCGCATTGTTAGCCGCTATTTTTTTTGCCATTTTTAACCCTCTATCTCAAATAAATTGTTTAAATTTACAGCCGTGTAACTAAGGGCTTATTTTATGGTAGACAGTAACAGATGCACCTATCGTATTGAGGTGCGAGTCCCGCAGTGGCTGGGGCAGATACTTGAACAGATTGTTGCCAATGGCAGGTATCGGAGCACGTATGAGCTCACGCAATCCGTGCTCTATTGCCTCGCCGTGGCATACCAAAACGCACGTGGCGGAGAGCTGCAGAACGTCCCTATCGCCGTCGAAATCAGCGAGATGTTCGAATCCTTAGAGGATGAGGGGTATCGTAAGACCTTCGAAGACGACATCCGCAAGCGACGTGCATGAACAGGAAGATTGAATATAGAAAGCTGATTTCCACCGCCCGCTGGCACCGCATGAGTGCCACCTACAAGGTGCTCCATCCCTTCTGTGAGGAATGCCTCAAGCGAGGTCTATACGTACCGGCCGCCGAGGTGCATCACAAGCACCCGGTCGAGCGAGGCCATAGCCCAAAAGAGATGGAGCAGCTTTGCTTTTCCCAATCAAACCTTGAATCGGTGTGCGCCTCCTGCCATAAGGAGTTACACCGTCGCCTTCACTCCCACCTCTCCAAGGAAGAGCAGCGGGAGATCGTCACCACCGATGTCCGTGATTACTTAAAGAAGAAGTTTGGCCTGTATGAAAATAGAGAAGTTTGACAAATGGAAGAAGCACACCGTCGACGAGTATGCGCAGCTCATCCGTGACGAGATGGAGGCCAACGGCCTTCACCCCGAGCGTCATGAGCAAAGTGTTATGGAGTGTGCTGCCATCATGGTGAGAATCCGCAAAGACGAAGAGTATATCGAGAAGGAAGGTTTTCTTGTCATGGTTCCTACCCCGCGAGGTCAGGCAGCTATCAAGAATCCTGCCATCATGATGCTCAATTATGACGAGCAGCGCTTCGCAGCCCTTGCAGCCCGACTTGGCATCTTGGTCAATATGGGTGGCCGTCCTAATGATGACAGCACAAAGATGGAAGATAACAGCAACGACAAGCTAGCCTCTTTTATTGGCAAGATAAACCGGGTAGGATGACAGAGGACGAGAAAGAGCGTGACAGGCAATGCAAGGTAGACGTAACATCCCGCCTTAATTGCATTGACCTCAAGAGGTATAAGTTGGGCAGCATAGACAGGAGGCTCACTACTTATGCCAAGAGCGTTATTTCCCACCCCGAAGGCCACAATCTTTATGAGCAACTGGCCTTGCTCCGTTTCTTCAAGCTCATGGGTAAGTATGAGATGCGGGCCAAGGAAGTGAAGAAGTTCATCGCCTTTTATGAGTCCCTCCCCTTTAGTGGCGTGAACGGTCGCCAGTGCTACAAGCTCACGCCCGTCCAGGTCTTTCAGTTTACCAACATCATGGGATTTTACCGTGATGCCACCCACCGTCTGTGTCATGACGCCCTGCTCTTTGTTCCCCGTAAGTTTTCCAAGACCACATCCGTTGCCTCCCTTGCCATCTATGACTTCCTGTTTGGCGACCACAACGCCCAGGCCTTCACCACTGCCAACTCCTTTGCCCAGGCCCAGATTTGCTTCAAAGAGATTAAATCCATTCTAGAAGCCATTGACCCAAGCCTCTCTCACTTCCGCTTGAATCGTGAGATTGTGAAGTGGCGTGACAACTCCTTCCGTGAGTCATCCATCCAATGCCTCGCTTCCAATGCCGACCGTCTCGACGGTCTTAATGCCTCCATGGTAATCAGTGACGAGTACGCCAATGCAGACTCTTCAGATGTTCGTGAGAAGCTCATCACGTCCATGGGTATGCGTGAGAATCCTCTTGTTGTCACCATTACTACTGCCAGCAGCAAAGTAAACACCCCCTTTTTCGATATGCTGGAGCTCTACAAGAGGATCCTTCGGGGCGAACTAGAGCAAGACTCCATCTTTGCCCATATCTTCCAGCCCGACGTCGATGACCAGGAGGGCGACCCGCACACGTGGGCCAAAGTTCAACCCCACTTGGGCATCACCGTGAAGAAGGAGTATTACCAGGAGCGCTGGACAGCAGCGCAGACCAGTATCGACGATATGCGTGGCTTCCGCAACTTGCAGCTCAACGTCTTCGACACCGAGGGTGCGGCCTCATGGATCACCGGCAAGGAGATACGTGAGCACAGTCAGAAGGTTGACATCACCAAGTTGGTGGGCAATCCCGACTGCGAGATTGCTGTTGACCTCTCTGTCCGTGACGATTTTTCCGCTGTGTCCTACTACATCTACCTTGGTGAGGACAGCAGCTGTATCTATACCGATTACTACATCCCCGCCGAAACCGTCGAGAATCACCGCAACAGCAACCTCTATAAGCGATGGGTGGCAGCAGGCTACCTCCATGTCTGCGGGCAGAAGACTATTGACTATGACCAGATAGTCAACGACATCATCAAAAATAGTGACTATCTTACGGTATGGAAGATAGCCTTCGACCCTAACAAGTCGCAGACATTCCAAAACAACCTCAGAACCGTCGTAGGCTCACAATACTTGCAGACGTACAAGCAAACCAATTACTATTTCACGAAGCCGGTTGAGGTCGTGGAAGAGCTAATTTGCAACAACAAAATCTTGTTTGACACCAATCCCATCAACGCCTATTGTTTCGACAATGCAATCTTGGATGTCGACCGCATGGGTAACAAGAAGCCCATGAAGCGCAGCGACAACTTGAAGATAGATGGTTGCATCACCGCCTTGATGGCAGTGGGTGTCAGCATAGAGCAAGAGCGTTCTGCCGTCTAATACCGTCATTTCACCGAAATCATAGAAAAAGTACTTTTTATGAGATTAGGTGAAGCCTTAAGGAATTTCCTCTCTCCACAGCGCAGAGCTCAGGAGATGATTATATCAGGCAGCGAGGTCGGTTCCGGCGCACAGAGCGACGTGACGATTAACGACGAGGTTGCCACCAAGGTGGCAGCAGTCAAGCGCTGCCTTCAAATCAAGTGTGGCACCGTTGCCTCACTTGGTCTTAATCTATTGAAACGTCAGAAAGCCAGTATTGACGACCGCTATTACTTTGAGGAAGATACCAGCGACCTCGCATGGCTGCTGTCCCACCGCCCCAATGACAAGATGAGCGCCTACGATTTCCTCTTCAACATGATTTACTTGAAGGAGATGACCGGCAATTCCTACATCTATCCCTTGTACGAGGGCGGTGAAATCAAGCAGCTCATCTTGCTGTCACCCAACAGTGTCACCGAGGATAAAGAGAACCTTTATCTCGACGTTCACGACACAGTCAACAACATCTATAATTCCCAGTGCCTCCGAAGCGACCTCATCATCATCCGCAATATGTCGATGGATGGTGGCTATACCGGCATTTCTACTCTTCATTTTGCTGCCAACACCATCGGCATCAGCTATAAGACCGACCAGCAACAGAAGAGCATGTTCACGCCCGGCTCCATGCTCCGTGGCTTCATCACTGGTGACAGTGCAGTGCAGCAAGGCTTCGGCCGCTTGCAGGACAAGCAGCTCAAGGATGTCAGCGCGCAGATTCGTACGGCAATCCGCTCCGGCTCATGGCTGAACTATCTGCCCGGAACCATGAAGTATGTGCCCACCGGCATCAGCGCTGCTGACATGCAGTTGCTCGAGTCCAAGAAGTTCACCGTCGCTGAAATCTGCCGGTTCTTCGACGTACCACCCGAGCAAGTTTTTCAGGAGACCTCCACCAATTATAAAGGTTCTGAAAACTCACAGACCGTCTTCATGACCTCGACCCTTATCCCCATGCTCCGCCAAATTGAGAATGAGTTTGAGGATAAACTCATCCCACGCTCCATGGCCAAGAAGTATCGTGTGAGATTCAATCTCGACAACTACTACCAGTCCGACATCACCAGTAAAGCCAACTATTACCAGAAGATGGTGCAGTCGGGTGCTCTCACTCCCAATGAAGTCCGTGAGCAGGAAGGCCGTGCGCCCATTGAGGGTGGTGACGAGGTCTTCATCAGCTGTAACGTCGCTCCCATCACGTCGGCAAAGATTAAGGGCGAGACACAGCCCGCAGTACAGCCGAACGGCCCTCAGGCAGACCCAAACAAGTCGCTTGACGGCAAAAATCAGAATACCAAGTAATTGTAGAATGAGTAAGATAATCAGGTCATACAAGAGCGAGATTCGCGCGACAGCAGACAGCCGTCACATCGAGGGTTATGCGTGCGTATTCTTGCAGCGCTCAGTCCTCATGAGGGACTGGGACAGAGGTGCGGTCTATGAGCAAGTCGAGCCAGGTGCCATCACCGACGCCCTGCTCCGCAGCAATGACGTAGTTGCCAACATCAATCACGATGACGACCGAATGCTGGCTCGCAGTGTCAACGGCGAGGGCTCGCTGAGTCTCTCCATTGACGACCACGGCCTCAAG
>Ga0326511_10004025_pt1 | contig 11774 bp, 16 predicted proteins | sample 0_2496_0518_D_FD_203701 | JGI IMG/M metagenome (GOLD analysis project Ga0326511, IMG submission 203701) | Bovine rumen microbial communities from UC Davis, California, United States - 0_2496_0518 | ecosystem: Host-associated > Mammals > Digestive system > Stomach > Rumen | place: USA...
CTTCTTGTTAAGTTCAAGGTCAGCTTCAGACATCTTAAGATATTTAAGGATTAAGAATTCTGGATCAAAGAATGGTTCTTCTTCACCTTCATCATTTGTAATAACAAGAGAATCTTTCATTGTTCCGATAAATTCTACTCTCTTTGTCATAACTTCCATTTCAGCAAGTTCATTGAACTGGTTATATGAATTGAAATGAAGAGAAATAGAATCAAGTATTCTCTTATCATTCTTAATATCAGGAATATTAAGTGCGATTTGAATTCTGATAGGTTTAAGAATAATTTCAGCGAAAGTATTTCTCATTCTTGTTACAAAACGTGAGAAATTAATTTCATCTCTTAACTGCTGAGTAGGATCGGCACCAAACCATGTTGCCTGTGCTTCTTTATCAAATCTTGATTCAGGAATCTTAGACATTCTATAAAGATTTGATAAGAAATATTTAATTTGATCAGAATCATTTAACTGAGGTCCATTATCAACAAGGGTTTCAATATTAGGTGTACCTGCTTCATTCTCCGGCATCCAATATTCCTTATTAAATGGCATATTAACTTTACCGTTTACAGTAAGTTCACCAGTATCAACATTGAAAGATATATCTTCTTTATATCTGTTCATTGCCTGTGAAAGAGTTTGCATACCCTTTGCTTTATTCATACCATTTACAGGAATTGTAAACATAGTTTTGAATGAAGCCTGCGTTGTTGTCCAAATTACCTGGGCCTGTTCAACAATTCTATAAATATTGAAAGGTCTTAAAAGTCTTTCAAGATATGACTGTCTTTCTGTTACACCGGTATCTTCATACTTAATATAAATAATTTGTATATCAAGTAACCATCTTTCTTTACCCTGTATACCCTTAAACTGTACCCAATATGTAGTACCATTTTTAATTACCTTTGTCAATGTAACAGGATCAATATCAATAATACCGATAATAGAATGAGGATTTTCCAAATCATCATAAACTATTTCGTATGCAAGTACACCGTCGATTAACCATCTCTTGAAATCATCCCAAGCAGTCCTTTTCCATTCAAGGAACATATACATCTTATAGAATGCAGTATCAACTGCATTCCTAAGTTCTTCTGCTGATTTCTCTGTTAATTGTTGTGTAAGACCTGTATCGATAAACGGTTGTGCAATATATGCTTCATCATCGTCATAAACGATACATTCATTAGACATAACATCAAGAATATCTTCAAGTTCCGGCTGTCCTGCAAGTTTACGAAGTTTCTCTCTTTTTTCTTCAAGTGTTTTTTCTTTGAAATCTTTATCTTCTTCACCTTTTTGACGCCAGTTATTAAGCATACCGCCATATAAAGATTGATTAATAAGTAAATCATCTTTCGGCTGTAAAGATTTATCTGCAGGAATAGCTCTTATATTCTTCATTACCTGGTCGGAATAATTCATTCCGTAGTGTGATAAAGCATATAATATTTTAGATACCCTACTTTGTTTCATTTCTGTTTGTCCTGATAATAATTGCTGTGTTAAAATATTAGATTCTACAGCTTCCATTATTGTCTGTTCATTTTCCAGAACACTATTTAAATTGCCAAATACCATGAAATAATTAGTAAAATATTTCTATATATACAAAAATAAAGTTTTATATTAATATTTTGATTTTTATAAGATTATTTTCTTTAAAATAATTTTGAATTTTTTTGTTTTTACACTATATTAAGCATGTATGAAAAATACTAAATGTTATAAAAGTAATAAACTTATACAGATTCGAGAGGGAATAACAATCTCTCTTGATAAAATTGATGTAATAGTTAAACAAACAACAGATCCCAAAACAGGGAAAGAACTTGATAGGCCGATTTATGTTATTTATCTTACTGATTCTAAATATGATTGGATATCTATTTCTGAGGAAAACTTTGAAAAACGTATAAAAAAATATATCAATAATTTTTAATTTTTAATTTATTTAAAACATGGCAAATTCACTTACTAAAGACATTACTGTAGCTCATAGTGCTACTGTTACTGGTTACGATTATGAGAAGCGTCTTGCTACGCTTACTCCAGAGGAACGTTCCAAGTACTTGGCACTTACTGAAAAGGTCGATGTTCATAACCTTACTACGGTTCATGAATATGGTTCCGAGCTTAATTCTGTAGTAGCCGAGAACGGAGAAAGGTTCCTCTCTTCTGTCAAGGCAGGCGATGGCGGAGAAATCGTTGAGCTTACCACCGAACTTCTTTCACAGCTCAATATGATTAATATTGACGAAATTAATTCTGATACTAAGTGGAAGAATTTCCTTCGTCGTCTCCCAGTTGTTAAGAAGTTTGTTACTTCTATTGAGAATATTAAGATTAAGTACAATGACATTGCAGAAAACGTTAATGCAATCGCTGCAAAGATGGGTGATGCAAAGCTTGTTGCTCTTAGGGATAATTCCACTTTGCAGGAGATTTTCAATAATAATGTAACTTACATTGCACGTATCCGTGAACTTATTCTCGGAGCTAAGCTTCGTCAGGAAGAGGCTGAAAAGACTCTTGCCGAAATGAAGGAGCATCCGGAAAATTATGAGACCTATGAAATTTCTGAAATGCAGGATTTCATTGGTTCTCTTCAGAAGCGTATCGCTGATATGCAGGTTACTGAGGCTGTTATGCAGCAGAACCTTCTTCAGATTAAGGCTACCCAGGGTAATAATATGGCAATTGCTGAGAAGAGCAGTAATATTGTTACCAATGTGATTCCTCTTTGGAAGAATCAGCTTTCTATTGCGGTTATCATGAATAACCAGACCAAGAATGTCGAGGCTCAGAAGATGCTTACTGAAACGACTAATAAGATTCTTGCTGAGAATGCAAAGAACCTTCACACTAACTCTGTTGCTGTTGCAAAGGCCAATGAAGAGTCTGTTATCTCTCTTGAGACCCTTAAGACTACTACTAATGAGCTTATTGCAACCATTAGGGAAGTTGAGCGTATCCATGCTGATGGTGAGCATCAGCGTGAGCTTATTGAGAAGGAACTTCATACTATGGCTATCCAGCTTGAGGATGCCATTAACGGTAGCAATAAGTAATGGAAGATTTAGGTTTTGTAATTCCTTCTGAAGAAGTTGATAAAACAATTCAGCAACTTCAGAAGGAATTGGATATGATGAGAATAGCAAACGAAATGGCTTCAGTTAGAGATGTTGTAGATGCAATGCTTAATAAAGCAAAATCTGCAGAAATAAAAGAAAGAATCAAATATAACATAGAGAAAGCACTCTCTATGGATGCTGATATTACCTATAAGGATACTGAAGACGGTAAGACAATTATTTATGTTACCAAGGATGGGAATACCATTGAAAATACATTTGATCATATCGATACAGAAGTAAAGGCAGGTATTGATAAGGCTATGACTATTCGGAAGAAGAAGTGGTCAAAGAATGAAGCTAAAGCTTCTGTTAAAAACAGATATAAAATTGGCGATCATGTAATCCTCCGTGGTAAGATTAGAGACGGTTCTGAACCGATTATTAAGAAGTTTGAAGTTAAGAAAGTTATTTGGAGTGTTCATTCTAATCCTGTAAATATTCTTATCCTCAAGCAGCTTGAAGGTTCTAATAATAACCGGTCCCTCGATAAGAATGATTGTAAGAAGTACCATATTAAATATGAGGAAGGTCTTCAAGTATATTCTATGATGCTAAATTTTTCAAAAATTCATAAGAAATAATATGAAATTTAGAAAAAAGTTCCTATAATAAATTTAGTTGAATTAATAAAATAAAAACAAATGGAAAAAAATATTAAGAAATTTCTGCGCTTGCACAATGCATCTAACAATTCTGTTGTTGTAGTCAGTCTTGATACTATTGATATAATTGATACTGACACTACTGATGATGGTCGTATTGTTTCTACATTGTATACAAGCTCTGATATTAAGGAGTTCAGTGTAAATGAGACACCTGAGAAGATTTACACGATGATTGAAGAATTGAATAAACAGTAAAGAAATATAAGTCATGTGAAATTGCGGCCATAAGCCTAGCTAACATCGGATAACTTTTTCTTTTCAGATAGATTGAAAGATTGGTTATAATAATTTGATTACTTTTGTGGTTTTTTAAATTTTTCCCATTTACTTATTTAAATAAAAATTAAACTGGTTTGACAGTTGATTCTGAAAGTTAGAAACAAATCCGAAAATGCGCAATAGCACAGTCGTTAGTTTAACCGCCTTTAACTGAATTGATGGAAGAAGGACTTGAAAATTGGAGATTAATGATACCCAGTTAAAATATAAGCCCAAACTAATCAATAGTTAATCAGAAATCAGGAGATCCTAAGCGCCAATACTGTTCTTTGGAACAGAATAATATTGAGTTAAGTTGGATGAAAGCATCTACGGAATGCACTTCTGCAGATTAACTTAAGTGAAAGCGAAGACATATAACCTGAATGTCCCTGTTTTTTGAAGATTGGAGAGACTGGACGCTGGATAAGAGGTTTTAGGAATTGGTTATTTTAGCGATAACTTTTTACGGAGGATGCCGAGAGGCATCCTCTTGTTTTTGAATATATTCATGTATGTTTTCTATTTTAATATTACAAATACAAGTTATAAATTTGACATGATATTAGATAGAACATGGAACAAGAAAGAACAGAAACTAGTTATCAGTTATATTGACAAAGAAGGTAACAGACAATTTTATCAGAAATATTTTCATCACTTTAAAACATATGAATATGATGAAAATGGTGATGTAGAAACTTGGAATAACCGTAAAGCAAGAAAGGTATTTAAAGATACCACAAATTATACGCCTAATGAATTCGATATCTTGGAATTCATGTATGAGCTGCCAGAAGATTTAAATAAGGCAATGCATGCTCAATATTTCCCTAAACTTTACTTTTTTGATATTGAAACTAAATATGATCCTACTACTTTCCCTGATCCAGAAACAGCTCTGCACCAGGTAACTGCTATTTCATTAGTAGGACCGGATATGTCTTGTATTGTTTATGGATTAAGAAACTTATCTGAAGATCAAATTAGTTTATTACGTTCAAGATACTTAGAGTGGATTGACAACAATGAGTTTGCAACAAATATGAAAAAGAAACTTGGTAAAGAACCAAAAGTCCTTTATCAGTATTTTGCAGACGAAAAGGAAATGCTTAAACATTTCTTTATACATATTTGTCCTAAGATTGCTTGCTTGGCCGGATGGAATGCATATGGATTCGACTTTTATTATTTGACTACAAGATTAAAAGTATTATTTGGTGAAGCAGCAGCTTATAGTATAATTAAGAAAGCATCTCCTACAGGTGAAGTAACTAATATAAAGATTACAGACCAAGTAGGACAAATGATTGGAAAAATTCCTGCTCCAAGTCATTCTATTTGGCTTGACTATATGGAAATTGTAAAGAAGTATGACTATGTACTTAGACCATATGAAAGTTATTCACTTGACTGGGTTGGAGAACATGCTGTAAAGGCCAATAAGATTAAGTATCAGGGAACCTTAAATGATTTGTATGAGAAAGATATAGAATGGTATTATTTCTATAATGCTATTGATAGTCTTATCGGATTATTAATTCATTACAGATTGAAATCACTTGAATCTCCTTGTTCTGTATCAAGTGTTACATTGGTGCCCCTTCTGAAAGCATTCGGACAGGTTGCATTAACTACAGCAAATGTATTCTACGAATTCTATCAAGACAATAAGAGAGTTGTATATGATTATGATTCAGTAGAAAGATATAAAGTAAATTATGAAGGTGCATTCTGCGGTTGTGTTGCAGGCAGATATTCATGGAATGTATGTGATGATTTTAAATCACTTTATCCTTCCCAGGTACAGACATGTAACCTTTCATTTGAGAATTTCCTTACACCTCCTGCTCTGGGTCCTGATAGCCTTGGAAGATATATTCCTAGAAACTGGACACCGGAAGAACTTGAAACTTATAGACAGGATCCAAATTACTTTGTTTCTATAATGGGTAATGTTTATAAGAATGATAAGGATTATGCGTTTAAACGTATGCAAAGAAGAGTTCTTAAGAGTAGAGATGTTTATAAATATACTGGACAGAAAATTGATTCCGAATTACTTACTGAAATTGATAGATTAATTAAAGAAAAGGAAGCTGCGTAATATGAAGATTAATGTAAAATTATTTGATCCTAATTATAGTGTAAATAAATATGGTGAAGGTGTTTTAGAAAATGCTATTGATGAATATATAAAAAATGGTAATAATTTTGTTTCATGTAATAGTAATTCTACTGATTTAAAAGATATTATCGGTACTGTCGAACATATTGATAGAACTGATAATGGTAAAGTATTTACCGATATAGAATTATTAGATACTCCTCAAGGGAAGATATATCAAGAAGTATTAAATTATAATATGATTAATTTTGGTGTTTCAGGATATGCTAATAAGGATGAAAATGGAGTTATAACAGATTTTAAAATAAAAAGTATAGATGCAATATAATGGAAAATAAACCTAAAATAAAATGGAAAAATTTAAAGATATGGCTTAAAGATCAGTTTAAAAGAAAAACTTGGTTTAGAAATTTCTTTATAACCAGAAATGCATGGGGTGCATTCAGTATAAATAGCCATATTAATCAACATACCGGCAAACCTAAGATAACTTATAATCATTTAGAAACTGCACTTAAATCAGCTGAGGCAATGAGTAAAAAACATAATACTCATTTTAGTACTTATAAATGTCTCTTCTGTGATGGTTATCATATTGGAAAAAATAGAGATAATAAAACTGATTATGATAAAATACCTAATCCAGAAGTATGTAAGTAAATTTGCATTATATATAGGAATAATTAAAGCATGCCCGATTGTAAATTATCCAATTGGAATGTTTTATTATATGGATTATTATAGACCAAATAAATATATACATGTTATACAATAATGGCAACATTACATATAAACTTAGAAAAGTTAATAACAGAAAAGTTAGATGAGAAAATAAATGATGCTGTTTCAAAAGCAATTGAAAAAGCATTTTCAAATATTTCATTTGATTTTATATCTGATCAAAATTATTGCGAGGATAAAAATTCTTCAGATGAATGTTATAAAGAAAAATATATTGAAGAAGATAAAGGCAATAAAATTGACATTATAGAAGAAAAAGCCCGTGAAGAAGATATTAAGCAAGAAGGAGATTCAACTTTAGAAGAAGTAAAAAGAGGTTGGGTCGAACAAATGAATGCTTATGCTGATATTATAAATCGAATGAAATCCCAATTAACCGAAGAGCAACTTGAACAAATTAGTATACCTAAAGAAATAATATCTAAAAAAGAATATTTATTTAAGTTGTTTATTGATAATTTAACTTGGGAACAATTAAATTTATTATTTAAAAACAATAAATATTTAAATATTGATATTGTTTCAGAAGATTTTGAAATTCAAAAAATAGAAACTTATGGATTTACTCCTAAAGATATTTATTTTAAATTATTAAGACAAATCATTACAACTGAAGTTAATAAAGTTTATCATTTAGCTTATTCTGAAGAAACATCATTTATATCATCATTTATTATTTCAGAATTTAATGATGATTATAATTCAAAAGTTGTAGGATTTGTTAATGATATAATTGATAAACATCATATGGAAATTTTTGATGAAATTTTCGGTGGAGAATTTTATATGGATAAAAAATATGATGGATAATAAATTTACAAGACTTACTCTTGAACAATCTGATAGAAAGCTTGTTTGGGAAATGCCATATGAAGATGTTGGTGCTGATGATTTACTTCATGCATTTAATACATTATTAATTGGATTTACTTGGCATCAAAAGACAATATATGATGCAATGGCCGGTTATCTTCAAGAACATGCTTCTGATTTATATGATGTATATGATCATGAAGAAAATATAAATGATGAAAGTTGCGATTAATATTGCAACTTTTTTTATTTTTAATTAACAATGTTATATAAATAAAATGAACCAATTTTTTAAATATTTACAACCAACAATTATTCAGGCAACAATGAATGAAGAATTACCTGAACAAGTAAGAGGTAGATTTTTTATTAATTTTAATGTATTTGGTATAGCATATTTTACAGAAAACTATATATTAGGTGAAACATCATTCGGTGCCCCTTATCTTATTTTAAAGGAAGATAACTGGGGATTACAGCTTGAAAATACAACAGAAGGTGAATTACTTGATATTCCAAGAATTTATATCGATATTACAGATAAGTTTATAAATGATACTGATAATCTTTTTCAGTCATTCGTAGCCCAGTCATTAATGGATAATAAGATTTGGGTAAAGGGTATTGATAATTTCTTGGCAGGTAAAGATTATTATACAAATAATACTTTATATAATTATCTTGCTCTTACAGATCAGATTGAAGTTCCTGATTTTAGTGTAAGACTTCCTGATTATCTCGATACTTTCGGACAGTTGAGAACAGAATATTGGAAGCCATTGACAGGTGAATTATATGAAGATTATAATAATATTGAGTATTTTAATGAAAAGAACAATATGTTGACAAATAAATTTAGTGAAGATGAATTAAACAATTTCTATTCAACTTTCTGTTCTATTATATTAAAATATACAAAGATTACAGATAATCTTTTACTTGATTCAAGAAACCAGATATATAGTTTGGTATTAAACTATTTTAAGAATTTTAAATCAGATGAAGGAAGTAATGCGCTTTCATTAATCCTTAATTCAGGTTATGGTACAGTAACAACTACAGCATCTACATCATGCGGTTGTAATTCAAGTTCATCAAGTACAGAATTAACACCTTCTTGTTATGATTTATATTCAACAGCTATGTATAACTGGTTAGGTACAATGCTTAGTGATTCTAAATTTTATGAAGATTGGTTCAGAATTTATAAATCAGAAAATGATTATATTCCTAATGATGTTCTTATTGAAACATTAAATATATTCTTCGATGAATTTATAAATATGCAACACACATTGAACTTTATTAAATCAAGTTCAGTAAAATGTGATTGCCCTGCACCTGTATCATTTAATGAAAATGAATGTAACTATAATATTTTAAAGAATTATAAGAAAATATTTGATTGGTTATTTAATGAAGAAATTGATTCCAATGTTAATAAGATAAAAATTTACGGAGGACAATTTGCAGAATTACTTCCTAAATTACAATTTTAAATAAATTTAAAAAACTAATATGAAAAATTTAGCGGCATATCTTGATGAATTTTTAGAAGAAGATGACAGATACTTTGAAGGTTGCAAAGGTAAAGTATCTTGCGGTAAGATTACCGAAAGAGATTTTATGAAAGCAAACAGAAGAGCTTCAAGAGAAGAAGAAATTGAAAATCATGGTAAACCTGTAAATCATACAAACTTTTTTAAATCAAAGAAACTTTATAACAGAAAAGATAAACATAAGAAACCAATTGAATAATGAAAGATATAACATTATATATTACCGAAAAATTAGTTATAGATAAAGAAGTAAAAGTCGGTCCTGATTATAAACCTGGTGATCTTGTTAAAGTTTATTCAAAAAACAGTGAAACAAATGGTAAAACAGGAATGATGGATCGTACGCTTGAAATTTATAAAAGAGTTAAAGGATTTCAAGGTAAATTATGGAATAGTGGATTCGCTGGATGGAAAGGCGGCAGAAGAAAACCTATGGAAGTATATAAAGCTGATACGATAGATGAAATTTTAAAGTATTTCGATTTTAATGAAAAATTTGAAAAATAAATAAAATTATATATATTTAAATCATGAAAACATTAGTAGAATACATTAAAGAAGCTTGTGAAGAAGGTAAATGTGCTTCTTCAAAAAGTTTAAGCTTTAATTTTGCTGGTTGCGAAGGAACAGAAGATTTCTTAAAGTCAGTAAAGGAAACTGCTGAAAAAGACGATGTTGATGTAGAAGTAGAAGACGATAAAGTAAAGGTATCCCTTAAGAAAGATTCAGTAGATGATGCAGAAGGTCTTTTTGAATTAATTCAGGACTTCGTACACCTCAGAGGTAAAGATCAGAAGAGAGCTTCTGATGAAGCATATGCTCAGAAGATTGCTAAATTAGAAAAAGCTCTTGATGATTGGAGAGAATTTGTTGATGATACAAAGGTATCTGATGAAGGTGGAGAAGATAAGAAAGAAGATAAGAAAGATGATAAAAAGGAAGAAGAATAATCTATGAAAACTCTTATACAGTTTATAAATGAAGCAAAGTCATCATCTAAATTCCCTTATGAGAAGTATCTTAAAAAAGAAGGTATGGAACAGGAATTAAGGGAATGGTATCAAAAAGAATTTAAAGATGATGAATTAGGTGAAGAGCTTCCTTCAGATACTCTTGCAATGGTTCTTGCCGCATTATTTAATAATCCGGAAGAATTTGAAGAAAACTATTGCGCTCAAGACAGTGTTGTAAGGGAGAGAATCTTCCATAAGCTGGCAGAACTTTGTGACGAAGATTATGATACTTTTTACGAATATTGGTTAAACAATTAAAAGACTGAATTTAATTTCAGTCTTTTTCTATTTTATAATATAAATATATCATAATTAGTTTATGAGTCCGAAGGATAAATATTGGTTAGTACAGATTGAAACTTTCGAAGAAGATGATAAAGGAAAGATTCATAAGAATAAAGAGAAACATCTTGTCGATGCTTTCGATGTAAAGAGTGTTGAAGCAAAGGTAAAAGAGATGATGGAAGGTGAGACAAGAGATTGGCAAATTAAGTCAATCGTTGTTCCTGGAATTATCGAAGTTTATTAAAAAAATTAGGAGTATCTTTAGATACTCCTTTATTTTTCCGTTTTTACTAGTTTATTTTGTCCAGGATTGATTTAAATCAAAAAAGTAGTAAATACCTTAGAAAATAAATTCGGACTCAAATATGGGCTTTAAAATGATTATTTATGAATTACAAAATTAAACATGAATAACTCTTCTTTTGTAAGATCCATATTTAATAAATCCATATTATCAATTTTATTTAAAGATGAAAAATTATATTTGAGATGTTCAAGCTTCTTTTTAAAAGATTCAAATAATTCACCGTTTTCATCTTGATCCAATAAAGAATAAAATACATATTTGTCTGATTGACCTTGCTGGATAGAAAATGCTATACTTTTCTGTCCTTTCATATATATTGTATTCTGAATATTCAAATATATAATAAATTCTTCAAGCTTCATTCTTTTTTCAATTGCTTCTGTTTCTATTAAATGTCTTTCAACATCTACCTTTGCAATTAAAAAGTCTTCCGGATAATCTCCGATTGAATTAATAGATATATATTGCATGATTTCTAAAATTTAATTTATCTTACATAAAAATATGATTTATTTTTGAATTATTCATCTTAAAATTAAATACATAAAATTATTTTTAATTATAATAATAATGTATTAAAAATGTCAAAGAAAGTATATCAAAAAACAACTTCAAACTGGTTAAGACCATGGAATTTGGAGAAGTTTGATAATTTATATGACAGGGATGAAAGATACTTTGCTGTTTTATTAAAAGGCGCATTATCCTGGTTAACTGATAATATCGTTTTATATAACAAACCTGTTAATCATTATATATATACAACAGGTTCATCATATCTTTATGTTGAATCAAACGGTTATACATTTTCAATGAATGAAACATCCGGTGAAGATTATATATATATGAAGATGCCCCGTTG
>Ga0326511_10004026_pt1 | contig 11774 bp, 3 predicted proteins | sample 0_2496_0518_D_FD_203701 | JGI IMG/M metagenome (GOLD analysis project Ga0326511, IMG submission 203701) | Bovine rumen microbial communities from UC Davis, California, United States - 0_2496_0518 | ecosystem: Host-associated > Mammals > Digestive system > Stomach > Rumen | place: USA: California...
ACATAGCCTACACCACCGACCAGATTGTCGTGCAGTTCCACCATATTCTCGCGGGCGTGCGCGTACATTTAAATAAAGGTGAAGGCATTAGCGATGCCGAGTGGCAGAAACTGGATAAGATTGTCCTCGTGGAAAATATCCGGCCAGCAGCTACCATCAATTTGTCCGATGGCTCTGTCGTGGCAGATGTACAATCCAGCCCAACACCCATTCGCATGTCGTCCCAAAGCGGCAGTGAGTACCGCGCTGTTGTCATTCCACAGGCCGTCGCCAGCGGCAAGCAACTGATCAGCATCACCCTCGACGGCCAGACCTACAGCCATCAGCTTTCGTCGACCATGACGTACGAGGCAGGCAAACTTCACAACTTCACCCTGACCGTCAACAAGCGTGAGGCCACAGGCGGCTATCAGCTCTCTTTGGCCTACGACGGTATTACCCCATGGAAGAACGACGAAAGTTCTCACCAATTCTCTGCTAACGCCTATGTAACAGTACATTGCGCAGGGCCTGGCAAGTTAGAGCAAAGCATCCGTGCAGCAGGCTACGATCCGCAGACGCTGCAGAACATGAAAGTGACGGGCGAGCTGAGTGCTTCCGATTTTTGGTTTATGAAAGACATGCCGCAACTGACGAGTCTGAACCTGAAGAACGTGCTTATTGTAAGCGATGGTTGGGGCTCTAAGGCGGCAGCATTGCCCACCGAGGCCTTTTCTGGTAAGACCAGCCTACGCTCTATTGTACTGCCTGACAGCCTGAAGTCTATTGGCGAGAGAGCCCTCAGTCGTCTGACTTTAGGCCCCTCCATGCTTGAGATTCCGGAAGGCGTCACTTCCATCGGGCGTGAGGCCTTTGAAGGCAGTTCTGGCAGCAGTGTGACGCTTGTACTGCCATATAGTCTTGACTCAATAAGTGAATCGGCCTTTGCCTACTGTAGTTTCCAGTGCGAGTTGAGGCTGTCTGACAACTTGTCGTATATCGGCAGTAGCGCCTTCTACGGTACTGGCTATTTCCATGGCACATTCCATATACCCTCAAGTCTGCGGTACATTGGCAATGAGGCTTTTGGCAATGAGGGTTACTCTCGATGCGGAACCAGAAGCACCATTACGGGAGAAGTCGAGATTCCGCAAGGCTTCACCAAATTGCCCGATGGCTTTGTGCCACGTCTCTCAAACCGCATTCGGCTCACCATTCCTGATGGTGTAAGGCAGATAGGAGCCGCTTTCCATGGGTTGTCGCTAAGTGCCCTGTCGCTGCCGGGAAGTCTCATAGAAATCGGCAACGGTGCCTTTTCTGAAACGGACATCCCCTTTCCTATAACCATACCCGACGGCGTGGTGTCCATAGGTAGCAATGCTTTTAACAATTGTGGCATTGAGGGCGAACTCACCATCCCTGAATGTTGTGTTTTTCTTGGCGAGGGATGTTTCAATCGTAACTTTATCACGCACCTTAGCCTGCCGTCTCAGCTGGAAGAGATAGGTGCCAGAGCTTTCTGGTATAACAGCATGTTGACGCAGGTGACACTGCCCAAATATCTCAACAGGATAAACGAAGAGGCTTTTTCAGGCTGTTATTCCTTGCAGACCATCACCTGCCTGAACCCTGAGCCGCCGGAATTAGGCGATGGCGTGTTTCAGGGCGTTCTTTTCGACAAATGCATCCTCCAAGTGCCAGAGCAGTCTGTCGCCGCCTACCGTCGTGCCGAGGGCTGGAACCTGTTCCAGAACATCACGCCCTACCATGAACTGGCCGTCAACATCACCGATGTCACCGCGCTTGACAAAGGGATGCGCCGTGAGGGCATCATCCGTGCACAGGGTGACTGGGAGGTCAGTGAATGCCCGTCGTGGTGCCAAGTAGAGCCGATGTCGGGCAGCGGCAAGGCCGAGGTGGCCATCACCATCAAGGCGCAGTCGAAGTCTGCTCCCGACCGCGAGGGACATGTGGTTTTCAGCCTGAAGGGAAAAGACTTCACCATCAGCGTGCCTGTGCGTCAACTGAGCTATGAGTATGGCGAGGACGAGACCATCGTCTTGCAGCAAGCCTCCGCCGGTGCCCCCAAGGCAGTCCCGCTGTTCATCGTGGGCGAAGGTTACAATGCCGAGGACATTCAGAGCGGCAAATACCTGACGGAAATCAGAAAGCAGATAGAGCATCTGTTCAGCTGCGAACCTTTCAAGACCTACCGCAACTACTTCACGGTGTCGACGGCCATTGCCGTGTCGCCTCAGTCGGGCATTCCTTCCTTCAATGGTTCACCCAGAGAGGACAAAACCCGCTTTGGCTCGGTGCTGATGCCAGATGGTTTCCATGGCATCGACTGGAAAGTATTTGACTATGCCTGCCAACACGGAGCCGACATCACAAGTCAGCGTGAAGGCGAGACCACCATCATGGTGCTCATGAACTCCCATGCACTGGCAGCAAAGACCTATTTAGAGGACAATGGGCGGAGCATTTCCTACATTGGCAAGAGCACCGATGCCTACCCCTACGACCAGCGCGGCTATGTGCTGCACGAGGTGGGAGGCATCGGCTTTGGCAAGCTGGCCACTGAGGATGTGCAGCATTTCACATTTGCAAAAGCGTGTACCTGTTCCGGCTGTCTCTGCTGGTATTGCTACTGGAACTATAAATCGCGAGGGTGGTTTGAGAACGTCAGTGCCTCAGGTAGCAGGAATGAAGTGCCCTGGAGCCACCTCATCTTCCACCCCAAGTATTCGCAGTTTGTCGATGTTTATGAGGGAGCCTACCGCCATGCCCGTGGTTTCTACCGTTCCGAGGAGCAGAGCGTGATGAGCACTTACATACCCTACTTCAACACCATCAGCCGCGAGAGCATCGTGCGCCGCATCATGCAGTATGCGGGCGAAAGCTATTCGTTTGAAAAGTTTGTAGAAAAAGACAAAATAGAGATACCCGAATGATGAAGAAAACCAGATACATTGTAAAGGCCGTTTCGCTTATCTTGCTGTTGGCATTACTGGCGGCATGCAGTGGCGGTAATGATGACACTCCGCCAGCACCCGAACCTCCTACGCCGGACAATCCCTCCGAACCTCCGCCAACACTGAGCCTCATTGTTTCCGGCAGTGGCATGACCTTCACGAGCGGCGACAAGGTTGGAGTGTTCATGGCCTACGGCTCGCTGAAGCAGACAGGTAACTACCTGCAAAACCTGCTGATGCAGAGCGATGGCAGCAGTTGGGCCATGGAGCGTAGCGTCAGCTGGCAGGATGGCAGCACCCGCGCCGACCTGTATGTCTATGCCCCTTATCAGGCCTCGCTCGCCGACCCGCTGGCCTGTACATTTGAGGTCAACTCAGACCAGAGCACAGCCGAAAGGCAGAAGGCCAGCGGCCTGCTGTGGGGCAGGCTGACCGCGCAGAGCCCTACTGCCAATGCGCTGACGCTGACCTTGAAACGACTCTTTGCACGGCTGACGGTCAAGATAGAGGCCGGCGAGGGCGTTACCGCTCAAGACCTCAGCGGCGGTAAACTCTCAGTACGCGTGAATGGCGTACAGACGCAGGCCGTGGTCAATCTTTCTGACGGAAGCGTCAGGCCCGCAGGAGCTGCAGGCAATGTCACCCCATTCATGGAGCAGAGTCTGACCTATAGTGCCGTCATCATACCCCAGCAGGTAGCCGAAACAGGACTGGTGACGGTCAACTGGAATGGCACCGACTATACGCTGACGCAGGCCATGACATTTGAGTCAGGCAAGCAGCACACCGTAACCGTCACCATCAAGAAGACGGCAGGCACGGTGAATGTCGGTATCAGCCAGTGGGAAACGACAGATGAGGACTTTGGCGGAACTGTGAACTGAAAACCTTAAAGGATGATATGAATAGCAGAACAATAAGAATTATATGCACCGCAGCCATCAGTGCAATGCTGACCGCCTGCGTCTACGAGCATGAGGTAGAGGCTGAACCCGTCGATGGAGCCCCCATCGTGGTGAGGGGCAACATAGGCCAGCAATACACCACGCGGGCCGATGACGGCGGCTTTGCCGACGGCGACGAGATAGGCGTATTCGTGGTGACTTACTCGCAAGGACTGCCACAACCGCTAAGACCTGACGGCAACCATGCTGACAACGTGTGTTTCAAATATAATGCTACACAGGGGAAGTGGAATGGTCAGCAGTCTATCTACTGGCCTGACGGTCAGACCCATGTCGATGCATACGGCTACTATCCGTACGATGACAAACTGGCCAGAACCGATGCCTACTCCTTCCAAATCAACCCGCATCAGCAAGAGACCGCCACCTACGAGGCCAGCGACTTTCTTTGGGCGAAAGCCACCGATGTAACTCCCGGGACCCCCATTGACCTAAAGCACCAGCACCTGATGGCTGGCATAGAGGTGACACTGGTCGAGGGTGAAGATTTTGACGAAGGCGAGTGGGACCTGTTGGAAAAGAGTGTGATTGTAGAGAACACCATAATGAATACTGTCATCGACCTGCAGACGGGAACAGTCATGCCCGTCGATGAGGATACACAACCCATCACCGCCCTGCGGCAAGGCAAAGGGTGGCGGGCCATAGTGGCACCTCAACAGGTTGATGCCGGCAAGTCAGTGCTGACCATCATCGTGGGAAGTGAGAGCTACCGGCTTATAAAGAGCGAGCCAATGACCTACCATGCCGGCCGGCTGCATAAGTTCACTGTCAAGGTGGATAAGAAACCCCAGGGCGACTACATCTATACGCTTCTCACAGAAGCCATAACGCCATGGGAGGCCGACGCGCTGTCGCACCAGGGCGACACCAAGGCCTACGTGGTGGTGGATATTGCAGAGGGGCAGTTCCTGGGCGATGTCATCACGGCAATGGGGCTTGACCCTGAGCTGATAGTTAACCTGAAACTTACTGGCATCATGACAAGTGCTTCCAACGAAAATGCGGCTGACAGCAACTTCGGCTACCTGCGTAGCCACTTCACCAACCTGGAGGCTATTAACATGCAGGACTTGCGGCTTAAGGGTGGCAGTGTCGACAAATACCACGATGACATCATCCCAGATGGTGCATTCCAGGGTATGACTATGTTGCAGTCGGTCATTTTCCCATCGGTGCTGAAAGCGATTGGCTCAGAAGCTTTCCAGCAAACCAGCCTGCGCATGTCGTGCCTGCTGCCAGAAGGACTTGAGTATGTGGGGTATTCGGCTTTCGGGGCTGATGATTATTATAGCGGCAACTTAGAAAAATACGATGCCAAAAACAGCATAAGGCCGCACATGACCGGCGAACTCTATATACCATCCTCATGCACCTATATAGGTGACTATGCCTTTGCCGGTCAGGACTTCACCTCAGAACTAATTCTGCCGCAGCGCATGCGTTATCTGGGTAGCGATGCCTTCCGCAACTGTAAATACATGACGGGCTATCTGCACATACCAGAAGGGCTGGAGGTTGTCAACTCGGCATGGCGCGGCATGAAGCAGCTGACAGGCTTTGCCGAGGTGCCTGAGGGAGTCAGGAGGGTCAGAACCATTGGATGCCCCATCTCGTCACTCCACTTGCCGGAGGGTGTGGAGCAGCTTGAGCACGTGTTTGATTACTATTTGCTCCATGGTGGTGAAGGACGCCCTAAGGAATACGAGGACTACAGGAAAGAGCTGAAGGAGGTGTTTCTGCCCTCCACACTGCGCGCGCTGGGCGACGGCATGTATGATGGACAGACCTTTGCCGGTACGGGCATTAGCCACATCAGCCTGCCTGATGCCATAGAGATTATCCCCGATGAGTGTTTCGACTGGTGCGAGAACCTGCAGGACACCGTCCGTCTGCCCCAGTCGTGCTACAGGATTGGAGCCAGGGCCTTCCGTCACTGTGCCATGATGGATGCCGTGGTGCTGCCGGAGGGATTGACGGAAATCATGGATGGCGCTTTCAGTGCGTGCTATTCTCTGAGCTACATAGAATGTCATGCCATGGAGCCACCCCGTTTAGACGCGGGCCATGGCTTTGAGCGGGATGACCCGTTCTATGGCGTGCAGAAAAGCACCATTGCGCTCGTGGTGCCCGAGGGAGCCGTTGATGCCTATCGCAATGCGCCCGGCTGGAGCGAGTTCAAGCACATATCGGCCTACCGCAACTTCGTGTGCCGCCCCATGCAGGACAAGCTGCTGAACCGTGGCCACGTGATGGACGTGGTGCTGAATGCCGATGGCGACTGGACGGTGACCCACCAGCCACAGTGGGCGCACGTAGACCAGACATCAGGCTACAAAAAGACGGCACTGAAGGTGACCGTTGACGACCTGCCGCACGGGGCTGCCGACCGCCAGGACAGCATCGTCTTTACGCTGGCAGGGCAGAAGGACGAGATGGGCAAGCCCATCACCTGCTACTACAAGCTTTCCCAGTATGACTATGAATATGATGAAGACCAGGAGCTGGCCTTGCAGCGAGCTACAAGGGGCAATGGACGCATCAGCATTTTCCTCTGTGGCGACGGCTACGACGCAAAGGACATAGCCGACGGCACCTATCTGAGCGACATGCAGCGCACGGCAGAGTATTTCTTCGGTGTGGAGCCATACACTACCTATAAGGACTACTTCACAGTTTACACCGGCTTTGCCCTGTCGCGCGAGAGCGGCATCAACACCACCAACCGCTGGCGCGACACAAAGTTTGAGTCGTATTTCGGCAATGCCTGCATTGATGTGCGACTGAGTGCCGACTTCGACGGGGCAATGGCCTATGCCCTTCAGACATCGCCAAACCTCACCGCCGGAAATCCTCCGCTGGTCATCCTGCTGGCCAACACCAGCCATTACGACGGCGTGACATCACTCTATACCGACAATGCCGCCGTGGCAGTCTGCACAAAGTCTGACAGCCGCTATCCTTACGATGCCCGTGGCATAGTGCAACACGAGGCGGGCGGTCATGGCTTCGGCAAACTGGCCGACGAGTATATCTATCATCGTAATTATATTCAGACATGTGGATGTATCTGTTGCGAACATGTTTCGGGGCTGCTGGCCATGAAGAGTTTGGGTTGGGCACGCAACCTGTCATTAGAAGGCAAGTACAGCAACAGCGAGTGGCGGCAGCTCATCTTCGACCCCCGCTACAGCGACATTTGCGACATCTATGAGGGTGGCTATTTCCACCAGCGAGGCGTATTCCGCCCGGAAGTAAACTCTTGCATGAACAACAACATACCCTATTTCAGCACCGTGAGCCGCATGGCCATCGTGGAGCGTATCAAGCAGTATGCCGGCGAGACGTTCAGCTATGAAGACTTCGTGGCCCACGACAACAGGGCCATGGGTGACAGGTTCGCCACACGTGGTTCAAGTGCTTCGGGGAACACTTCTCCAGGCGGAGGAAGACATCTGTTGGCTCCAATCATCAGGAATGTGCGTTCCAGTGACTTGCTCAGAACAAGAAAAAAGAGTAAAGGCGTATGAAAAAGACTATATTATATAATTACCTGGTGGCGGCTACCTTTCTGCTGACTGCCTGTACGGAAGATACATTACCTGATGGTGGCGGGATGCGGGAGCTACCCGTAACACTGGCGGCAGAATACCCTGTAAGGACACAGACACGAGCCACTGATAACGGCTTTAGCAACGGCGACAAGGTAGGCATCTTCATCGTGGACTATGAGAATGGTGAAGCCGGAGAGGCTTTGCTGAGCGGAAACCGTGCCTCAAACGTGTTCTTCACCTACGATGAAGCGGCAGGCAGATGGTCGGCACCGATGACGCTCTACTGGGCTGCTGACGGCACACCGGCCGACATCATAGGCTACTACCCGTATGTGGAAAACCTGCAAAGCATGACAGCACAACCTTTTACCATAGCCAACGACCAGACCACGTCAGCCACGGCACAGCAAAAAGGCGGCTATGAACAGAGCGATATGCTATGGGCAAAGGCAGAGAGGGTAAGCCCCACCAGCGAAACCGTCACCCTGAGTTACAGCCACGTAATGGCTGGTGTGAGCATACGCTTGGAGCAGGGCGGCGGGTTCACGCCCGACGAATGGGCCAGGATAGAGAAAACCGTCCTCGTGACCAGTACGCTGACAAAAGGAACCATCGACCTGACGACAGGTGTTACAGGCTTAGACACATCGGCCGACAGCGGCATGGCCATCACGGCACTTTACTATGGTGACGCATGGCGGGCCGTGGTGCTGCCACAGACTGTGGATGGCGGGAAACCACTGGTCAGCATCACCATTGACGGGCAAAGCTATGAACTGAAGAAAGAAACAGCCATGACCTACTTGGCGGGCCGTATGCACCAGTTCACCATAACGGTGAACCGTCGTTCGCCGGCGGGCGACTATGAGCTGCTGCTTGCCGATGAAGCCATAGTTCCGTGGGAAGACGATGCCGCCATGCACGACGGGCTGACACGCGCATACGTCGTGGCTGACGTGCAGACAGCAGGCACGCTCAGGCAAGTCATACAGCAGATGGGGCTCGACTATGATGCCATCAGCAACCTCAAGGTAATGGGACATATCAACCGCGATGACCTGCTCTTCATGGGTCAGGAGATGGTTCAGCTGACCAACCTCAACCTGCAGAAGGCGCTGATTACCGACAGCGTGCTGACAGGGTTTAAGGGGCACAGCCTGCTCTACCACATCGTGATGCCGGAGAGTGGCCTCACCTCTATTGGGGCAGAAGGATTTATGGATACGGGACTGAGCGGCAATCTGACCATTCCTGAAGGAGTAAGGAAGATAGGCTTCAATGCTTTCTATAACTGCAAGTTCACCGGCACGTTGTCGTTGCCGTCTTCTCTCAGGGAGCTCTACGACGGAGCGTTCTACAATTGCCGCTTCAAGGGCGACTTCCTTTTGCCTGACGAGGTGCAGTTCGTAAGACACAGCAGGGAAGATTCGGAAGAAATAACTTATCGCCCTGTGTTCGGCACCGACTATGATTTCTGTAATTTCACTGGTACGCTGCACCTGCCATCGGGGCTGCGCACTTTCATGGGCATGCGATTTCCAAAGATGACGGGCGACATAATCATACCACAGGGTGTGACAGAGATAGAGTCGTTGGAAAGCGACAAGAGTGGTTGGTTTGGCGCCAGCGAGATGGGCATATTTGCCAATGGCGGATACGACGGTACGGTGACCATCCCTGAGGGGGTGACCCGCATTGGCATGGGAACGTTTGCACACACAAAGATACGTGGCGAGGTGAACCTGCCTACGACATTGAGAATACTTGAGAAATCTGCCTTCACCGATACGCGCATCAGCAGGGTGAACTTCGGCGATAATATAATGGTCGTGGGCAACTACTGCTTCGAGAACTGCCAATACCTTTCGGGTACGGTGACTTGGCCCTCACGGTGTACTCGTATTCCCAAGGGGGTATTCCGAAACTGTCACCTGCTATCAGGCATCGTCATACCAAAACACGTAACAGTCATAGAGGATTTGGCCTTTGAGGCGTGTAGCAACCTGACAACGATAGTGCTGGAGTGTGAGGAGCCCCCGCTCTTTGGCGGCAACGACGTGTTCCTTGGCGTGTCGCGCCAGAACGCCATCGTACAGGTGCCGCCGTCAGCCGTGGAGAAATACAAGCAGGCAGAAGGCTGGAGCAGTTTTCTGCACATCATAGCCAGCAGCGACTTCGAATGCCTCCCTTCAAAAGTGTCGGCCCTGAACAAAGGACATGACGAGACGTTAATGCTTTACGCCGGAACTGAAGACTGGACGGTGGTGCACCAGCCCTCATGGTGTCGGCTTTCACAGACCCGTGGCACTGGCAAGACGGAACTGGTTCTGTCACTGGAGCCTATGCCGCATGGCTCGCTGGACCGCAGTGACAGCATAGTGTTTAGAATGGAAGGCAGTGAAGGGTTCACCACCATCTGCAAGGTGTCGCAATACGACTACCAGTATGAGGAAGATGCCTGCCTGACACTACAGAAGCACAGTCGCGGAACGGGCATCGACATTGCCTTCGTGGGTGATGGCTTCGATGCAGCCTCCATAAGTGACGGTAGCTATCTGGAACTAGTGAAGTATCAGACAGAATGCTTCTTTGCCATTGAGCCCTACCGCTCCATGCGCGACTACTTTAACGTTTATGTGACATTCCCCCTGTCGCAGGAAAAAGGCGTAAACACCATGTACACTTATGTCAACAACCGTTTCGGTACGCTCTACGGTCAGTCATCATTAGGAGGTTGCACGTCTGGAAGTATCATAACTGAGACCGATGACGTTAGGAACTACGTGCTGACACATACACCCATGCAGGCAGACGGACTGCCACGGTCGCTGGTCATACTGGTGCCTAACACTACCGACTATGGAGGAAACACCGTGATTGATGACTCGGGATTCGCCATCTCCATCTGTCCGCCGTCTGAGTCCGACTATCCGCGCGACACACGCGGCACCATTCAGCACGAGGCGGGTGGACACGGATTCGGGAAACTCGGTGACGAGAATATATCGAAAGTGCTGACGGCTAATGATGAAGACAAGTGGTTTGTAATTGATATGCATTATCGTGGGTGGTGGCAGAACCTCTCAACCACAGGTAAGCTCAACGAGGTGCCATGGGCAGAGTTTATCTTTGACCCAGACTTCTCTGACCATGTAGATGTCTTTGAGGGTGGCTATGGTTTCCTGCGCGGCATATACAGACCAGAGAGCAATTCGTGTATGAACTACGGCATACCATATTATAATATGCCATCGCGCCTTGACATCTGGAAGCGCATCAAGGAGTATGCAGGCGAACCGTGGACGATGGATGAGTTCCGCCGTCAGGACACTTTTGAATGGGGACCGCAGATAATGACCCGCTCCACTATAGAAGATATATCAGGCTGTGGCTATGCGGAAAGCAACCGCCATGTTGCCCCCTTAGTGACAGACTTCAAAAAGATGGGGCGCGAGGTACGCCTGATAAGGGAGAAGATGAGAAAGAAAACGGAAAAACAATAAAAATATGAAAAAGACAGGACTATTGGCTGCATGCTTGTTGATGATGGCTTCGTGCAGCAGCGACGAGGAGACGCAGCAGACGTTTGTGCCCGACAAGGGCGAGATGCAGTTCATGTTCGCCATCGGCGGCGGGCAGGACACGCGCGCCACCGACACGCAGTTTGAGAATGCCGACCGCGTGGGCATCTACGTCACCGCCGCCGGCACACCCCTACAGATAGGCGGCAACGAGGTGAACAACGAGCTGTTCACCTATAACGGCACGTCATGGACCTCTTCGCGCAAGGTGTACTGGAACAACGGCACGCACGACGTCTATGCCTACTACCCCCACTCGCAGACGGTGAACGACATCAGCGACTATGCCTTCGAGGTGAAGGCCGACCAGAGCACGGCCGAGGGCTACACGCAGAGCGACTTCCTCTGGGCGGGAAAGAAGGACGTGACGGCCTCGGCATCGCCGGTGACCATGACCTTCGCCCACAAGCTGTCGAATGTGGTGGTGAAGCTCGTGAAGGGCGAGAACTATTCGGGCGACATTCCGCAGGCCACCGAGGTGTATATCCACAGCACGGTGACGAAGGCGGTGATTGACCTCTCCACGGGCGATGCCGCCAAGGATGACTTCGCCGGGACGGGCACCGTGCGCTGCCGACAGATGTCGGCCACGGAATACCGTGCCTGCGTGGTGCCGCAGAACATCACGATACGCCGCCCGCTGGTGGAGGTGATTTCCAACGGGGTGAGCTATCTTATGGAAGGTAAGATTTCGCTGAAGCCCGGCATGCGCCATACCAT
>Ga0326511_10004027_pt1 | contig 11773 bp, 14 predicted proteins | sample 0_2496_0518_D_FD_203701 | JGI IMG/M metagenome (GOLD analysis project Ga0326511, IMG submission 203701) | Bovine rumen microbial communities from UC Davis, California, United States - 0_2496_0518 | ecosystem: Host-associated > Mammals > Digestive system > Stomach > Rumen | place: USA...
ATTCAATCAAGCAGAAAGTGACAATGACAAAGTGACATTAAGGAGGTTCAAAATAACCGGCCACCATCCTCTCGTGGGACAGTGGCCGGCTTCGTTTGATTCGTTAGGGTAGGGCGAGGAGATTATTCTTCGTCCTCGTCATCCCAAGTATTGAACTTGCGTCGTGATTCTACTGAGCCTGCATCTACAGACCCTTCGGTAGTATTAATGCTAACGTTAGGATCTGACGCACAAATGATATTCTGATCGTCCATCTTCTCCATTTGCAGAGCGGGTTTCATATATATCTTTTTCATAATTGCTGTACTTTTTATCTTTTGAAAACTAATGATTGATTACTCTCGTTTGTTTTCATTTCACCACATACTTCTTGCCACCCTTAATATAGAGACCCTGCTTAGGCTGAGCTACGCGGCGGCCCTGAAGGTCATAAACCTTGTTAAGGTTAGCGTTCACGTTCACGTTCTGAATGCCCGTGGCCTCACCTTCAAAGACGAAGGTCAGTCGTGAAGCGACGGCACTTACGAGCGATGCAGGGAGCAGAGCCTTACCAGCAGGCACCGTGCCGGCATTCACCTTCACGAACTGATTGCCACTGAGACCGTAGTAGGTGTTGGTGTCAACAGCGGTCGCAGTTGTCGTACCAAAGAACTTGTTTGTACCGCTGATGTCAGTACCTGAAGCGACAACAGGAATGTTGATGGTCTCTGAGGCTGTACCTTTAAGAAGCACACCTGTTCCAGCAGCTACTGTTCCTGTAATCTGAGAGAATGTGATTGTTTCACCGCTAACGCCAGTGATCTGCCAAGCTGAGTATTCGCTATCATCAGAGAAGTCCAAAGCAAACGAGCTGGCGTAGGTTGCATAACCAGAAGCGTTGAGGGTTGCAGAGACACTTGTGGTAACGGTAGTGCAGTAGTTGATATATTGATACTGTGGCTCCTTTGTGTAGATTTCAACTTTAGAAATACGAGCACCACTGCCTGATCCGTCTCCGTCATTTGGAACTATTTGAATTTTTCCATTGCCAGTCAAAGAGACATCACTTGTAATTGTATTTTCTGTGGTATGGCTTTTTGTTCCCATAGCAGCAGATGTTCCCCATACTGTAGAACCAGACTTCACAGAAATTGTTTTATCCGACAAGGTTCCGAAAGTACCAGCAAATACGATAACTTTTGATAATTTGCTAAGATCAAAAGATTCGGATTCTATGTAACTCTCTGAACCGAATAGACGATAAGTATCTTTGTTTGTGGTAGTTCCACTATACGTCCAAGTGTCATACTGTAATGTCTGCGTTTTTGTTTCTACGGGCTCACCAAATTCTTCTGCTTCTGCGAACACGGCATAGTAAGTAATATCTGAGTTACCCATTTCTTCTGTAGCAGTATTAACAAAGACGGGAGCTTCACTAGCATTGCTGTATGCAGCGGTGTACCATCCTACAAACTTCTTGCCGTTAATGTCAGCAGGATCAGAGGGGAAAATAATTGCATAACCTTCTTTAAAGTCTTGACTGGTTGTGTTACCATCCACGCTGAATGTTGCAGTGTGAGAAGGAATAGGTTGAAAGTTGATGGTTACTGTACAGTCAGAAGATGGAGTCACGGTAAAATAGTTGCCTTCCTTCGCTACTGTGGCGGTACCGGAAGATACTGTATAGGCAGGACTAGCGTAAGTATAGCCTGAGGCAGGTGCAGCCTTGATGATACTTCCAGTAAGTGACACAGTACCGTATGAGTCGTTGTTTGATTGAGCAGTAATCGTATAGGAGGGGGCGCTTGAGTAAGTGACAGTAATTGACTTAACATAAATTGCTTTAGTAGCCTTACTTGGCTTTTCTAGTTTTACTACAATGGCACCTGATGCTTCTCCTGTAAAAGTGTAATCAGCTGCTGAAGAGCTAACACTTTGGGCAGCTCCGCCAAAAGCAGACCCGCCAACAGTAACAGAAACAGATGCAGAAACCCCACTTGCTGCACTAGCGTTAACGACTACTTTCGAAATGAAACCAAAAATGCCATCTGTGGATAATTGAATGTATTGGACCTGAGCACTGCTTGTTCCATAGTGAATACCTTTGACTTTGTCGAAGGATGACTCAGTTCCATCAGATGTAACAGTCCAGTTTACGCCGTCATCGGCTGTACCTGAACCACCGCAAGTTGTGGCAAATGTAAGAGTACTCGTATCTGCCCACGCACTACTACCTGCTACGAGGGCGCAAAGCAGGAGCATCATTTTCATTCGTAATAGTTTTACCATAATGTTTTGATATTTAAAAATTAGTAATTTGAGCATGAATAATAGTAAATCGTGCGAATCACGATGCAAAGATACAAAATAATGAGGTAAGAACAAAATAAAATGTAATAATATTTGTAATCATATTCAAGTTTCGCATGCGCTGAAAGTAATCTCGCACCTTCGGCCTCGAAGAGGCTGACCTCCGTACCTCCGATAACATACAGAGCGCAAAAAGTGACAGTGACAAAGTGACAACGTGACATTAAGGTGTTTCACGATGCAATTTGTTATGGAGTTTCTGTTCAGACGAATAAATCGTGCAAAACAACTTGTTGGTTCACGTCTTTGGAATGCTCATTTTGAACAACTCCATTTGTTGTTACCATAACTAGTTGAATGGAATGCGTTTTTGTATGTTGTTTGCTGTTAAGGAAAGCGTCTATTTTGTTTTCCAGTTCTTTCTCGTATGCTTTGTCAATGATGAATTCATGTTCACTGAACTTCATTTCACAAATGTAGTCTGTACGCTCACCTTTCCATTCCAGAACAAGATCAATTTGTGGAGTACTGCCATTGGGAGCTGTGCCTTTCCAACAATAGTTGCGGTTGATGGTGGCTATGCGCAGTTTTTCTTTCATTTGCTGTAAGTGTCAGTAGCCTTATTGTGCCGGTAAGACGGCCATGCAGGCTCCCATAGTCACGAATAACATTGTCAAGCATCCAGCTTGTTGCTGATCCACATACGACAAGGACAATATTGCGTTGGCGGTCAGCCCAGGAATTCCAGAAATAACCAAGTTCGGTGATCATCTCTGATGATTGGGGACCTGCAAGCCAAGGAAGTTCGTCAAGAAAGACAACCCGACGGTGAGATGGAAGTCCTTCTAAGTACTTTTTTAGCAAGCGGAAAGCTTCATGCCAGTTCGTGGGACGTGGCGTTTCATCTGACAAACCGCAATCCAAAAGACTCTCATAGAAATGGTCTAATTGGGTCTGTCTGTATGATTTCTCGTCTTTGTCCCTTATATATGCGCCAATAGCACGGAATACTATATGCTCTTTGTAAACTTCTTCAATCAGGTAAGACTTGCCTACACGCCTGCGACCATAGACGGCTACAAACTCAGACTTTGAAGAATTCAAGAACTTCTCTAATTTCTTGATCTCTTCGTTGCGACCTATGATACTTGGATATGCCATAATCATGTGATTTTATGCTGCAAAGATACAAAACAATTTGGAAATGATGCAACAAAAATCAGCCGTTTTCAAAAAAAAAATGAAAATGGCTGACTTTTGCAAAAATTAAGATTTCTACAACGATGATTTTCCTTTGAGTTAAGTTGTACTTATCCTTGAGTTAAGTGGCACTTTGCCTTCATTAAAATAGGAATATAGATGCACGAAGAATGGTTTTCTGTCATTATGGCGGTTGGTTATGTCATTCTGTCTGTATAAATCGCGTTGGCATTGTTGTTGCATAAATGGAAAGTGAGCGACGATGAGAAGCTCAAGAAAGAGAACAAAACAACATGTATAACAAATAAACAAAATTAGGAGGACAAAATTATGACACCTATGATGAGACGTAACGCAGCTTGGCTGCCCAGTGTTTTCAACGATTTGTTTGACACCGATTTCATGCCGAAGGCAAATGCTACTGCACCAGCTATCAACGTAAAAGAGACTGACAAGGCTTACACCGTAGAGCTGGCAGCTCCCGGAATGACAAAAGGCGACTTCAATGTTCACATCAATGATGAGGGCAACCTGATCATCAAGATGGAGAAGAAGAACGAGCAGAAGGAGGAGGACAAGAGTACACGCTTCCTGCGCCGCGAGTTCTCATACACGAAGTTCGAGCAGACGCTGATTCTGCCTGACGATGTGAAGAAAGAGGACATCGCAGCCCGTGTAGAGAACGGTGTACTGACCGTAGAGCTTCCGAAAATCGTGGAAGAGAAAGTGAAGGTCAGTAGGCAGATTGAAATCGGATAACGATTTAAGTGAAAAGTTAAAAGTGAAGAGTGAAGAAATGGCGTCAGCCGATTCTTCACTCTTTGCTTTTAATCGGCGCAGCCGATTCTTCACTCTTCACTTTTCACTCTTCACTTATTAGTTGTTCACCGAGCCGCCTACGATGTCGAGCAGCTCTGAGGTGATGGCCTGCTGGCGGCTCTTGTTGTACTGCAGGTTCAGCTGGCGAAGCAACTCGTCGGCATTGTCGGTTGCGGTCTGCATGGCCACCATGCGGGCGGCATGCTCAGAGGCAACGGAGTCGAGTAGGGCAGTGTAGAGCATCAGGTGAGCCAGTTTAGGCATGAGCTGTGAGAGCACGGTGTTCATGTCTGGCTCTACGATGAAGTTGTCGTTGAGCGGCGTCACCTCACCTTCCTTCACTTCCTTCTTAGCGCGTTTCTTCCTCTTCAGATAGTCCTGGGCCTTTTTCGTTACGACGTTCGAGGTGAGGTCACGGTCATGATCGCTGTTCAGCTCGCTCTCAATATCGATGGGCAGGAACGTCTTCGAGGTCAGCACCTGCGAGCCGGCACTCTTGAAGTGGTGATAGAGTATCTCTACGCGGTCCACCTCACCGTCAGCAAAGCGCTTGCCCAACTTCATGGCCAGTTCGATGCAGTCCTTCACGTTCGGCTTGTCAACCGTAGCACTCCAGTCGCCCATCACCCGGTAGCCCAGTTTCGTGGCTTTCTCTGCCACCTTGCGCCCCATCGGATAGATGTCGATGTTGTCGGCTCCTATCTCCTCAGTCAGATCCTGCACCGTATGTTGCATCATCTTGATGACATTGGCATTGAAGCCGCCGCAGAGCGACGAGTTGCTGGAGAGCACTACCAGCGCGACGCGCTTCACGGGGCGCTCCTGGTCGTAGATGGTCTGCGCTTCTGCTTCTGCCGCTAAGAACGACTTGAGGATGTGCTCCAGCATCGTCTCGTAGGGCAGCATGTTCTGAATGGCCACCTGAGCATGGTGCAGCTTCGATGAAGCCACCATCTTCATGGCACTCGTAATCTTGCGCGTCGAGTTGACCGAAGCAATACGTCCTTTAATTTCCTTTAATGATGGCATATCTTAGGGGGTTAGTGAAATGTTCCCGCGATGTCGGCCATGACGGCTTCAATCTTCTTGGTGGTCTCGTCATCAATCTTGCCGGCAGCAAGCGTCTCGATGACCTCAGGAGCCGACGTGCGCAGCTTGTCGAGGAACTGATCCTGGCACTGGCGTACCTTGTCGATGGGCACCTGACGCATCAGACCATGCACACCACAGTAGAGAATGGCAATCTGCTCGCCTACGGGCATAGGACTGTATTGCGGCTGAATGAGCAGCTGGTTGTTCTTACGTCCACGGTCGAGCGTCATGGCTGTCACGGCATCCATGTCTGACGAGAACTTCGAGAAAGCTTCCAGCTCACGATACTGTGCCTGGTCAATCTTCAGCGTACCGGCCACCTTCTTCATACTCTTGATTTGTGCCGAACCACCCACACGCGATACGGAGATACCGACGTTGATAGCTGGACGGAAGCCTTGGTTGAAGAGGTCGCTCTCGAGGAATATCTGACCGTCGGTGATGGAAATCACGTTCGTTGGGATATATGCCGACACGTCGCCAGCCTGCGTCTCAATGATGGGCAGGGCTGTCAGCGAACCGCCACCACGCACATGACCCTTCATGCACTCGGGCAGGTCGTTCATCTTCTCGGCCACCTCCTGCTGCTCATTGATTTTTGCAGCACGCTCCAGCAAACGGGAGTGCAGATAGAACACGTCACCGGGATAAGCCTCACGACCAGAAGGACGGCGCAGAATCAGTGACACCTCACGATAGGCAACAGCCTGCTTCGACAGGTCATCGTAGACGACGAGGGCAGGATAGCCTCTGTCGCGGAAATACTCACCGATGGCAGCACCGGCGAAGGGCGCATAGTACTGCATGGCAGCAGGATCGGCAGCCGTGGCAGCCACAACGATGGTGTAGGGCAGGGCACCGCGCTCCTTGAGGGTCTGCACCAGGGCGGCAACGGTAGAAGCCTTCTGGCCGATGGCTACATAGATGCAATATACAGGCTTGCCTGCCTCATAGAAACTCTTTTGATTGATGATGGTATCGACAGCAATGGCGGTCTTACCCGTCTGACGGTCGCCGATGATAAGCTCACGCTGACCGCGACCGATAGGAATCATTGAGTCGACAGCCTTCAAGCCAGTCTGCAGGGGCTCTTTCACGGGCTGACGATAGATCACGCCTGGAGCCTTGCGGTCGAGCGGCATTTCGAACGAGTTCCTCAGATCGATGTCACCGCGTCCGTCGATGGCCTGTCCCAGCGGGTTGATGACACGTCCCAGCATGTTGTCGTTCACGCGAATGGAGGCGATGCGACGCGTGCGCTTCACAATCATACCCTCCTTGATGCCCGACGTGGTGCCGAGGAGCACACAACCCACGTTGTCTTCCTCCAGGTTCATCACGATAGCCATGGTGCCGTTCTCGAACTCAAGCAGCTCGTTGGCCTCGGCATTGCGCAGACCGTAGATGCGTGCCACGCCGTCAGAGACCTGAAGCACGGTACCCACCTCGTCGAACCGAGTACCGTCGGAGATACCTTTGAGCTGGTCGAGCAGCACTTGACTGACTTCGCTTGGTTTGATTTTATCTGACATTTTTTACAATTTTTTAATTAGTAATTAGTAATGAGCAATTAGTAATTATGATTACTCATTTTTATTACTTTTTCAGTGAATTAAGAATTGAGTTGAGTCTCGACTTGACACTCGCATCCATGCGATAGGTGTCATATTCGAGGACGAAGCCACCGATGATGTCGGGGTTCACCTCGGTCTCGAACTCCACAATACCTTGAGTGCGGCTCTCTACCATCTGGCGCATCTTCTGCTCCGTTTCCGGAGCGACGGCCACTGCGGTAGTGAGCTTACCACGGATGACGTTCTTCTGCTTGCGATAGAGCGTGACGTACGAATTGGCCATGAACTGAATCATGTTCTCGCGGTCTTCTTTCAGTACCAGAGCAATGAAAGACTTAACCAGAGGCGATGCCTCGCTACCGCCGGCGGCAGTGGTGAGCAGCATCTCTTTCTTCTCCTTCGAGAGCATCGGATTGTCAATCGTCAGTCGAAGCTGCGGCACCTCCATGTAGCTCTTTGCCAAGAGCAGCATCTGCTGGTACACGCTGTCTTCGATCTTCGTGTCGGTAGCGCACTTGAGCAGTGCCCTTGCATAACGAACCGATATGACTCCTATATCCATACGTTGCTTGTTTTATTTGTTAAGAGAAGCATCATCCAGCATACGGTTGATGAGATCCATCTGCGCCTTGTCGCCCTGAAGGTTCTTTCTGAGCACCTTCTCGGCAATCTCGACGCTGAGCGTAGCTACTTGCCTGCGTATGTCGGCGATGGCAGCCTTCTTCTCCTGCTCAATCTCCGCCTTTGCGTCGTTGAGCAGACGGGCACCCTCCTCGCGGGCCTTCGCCTGGGCTTTCTCTACGATGGCATCGCGCGTGTCGGCAGCCTCTTTCAGAATCTGAGCCTGCTTCTCACGAGCCTCCTGTAGGATGGATTCACCTTCTTTCTGTATATTGGCCAGTCGCTCGTTCGCCTCATGAGCCTTGCGCAGCGAGTCATCGATGAAAGCCTTTCGCTCTGCCACCATCTCGGTGATGACAGGGAAACCGAACTTCCACAGGATGCACAGCACTACCAGGAATGTCAGCGACATCCAGAACAGCAGGCCAGTACTCGGAATCAATAAATCCATAAGCTGAATATCGTTATTAACTTACTGTTTGGCAATTTCGTTGCACTCAGACGCTTAGAAAGAGCAGAGCAGGGCAATAACTGCACCGAACAGGGCAACACCCTCGATAAGGGCAGCGGCGACAATCATGTTGGTAAACAGCTTGTTCATCACCTCCGGCTGACTAGCCATGGCATCCATGGCACTGCCACCAATCTTACCAATACCGATACCAGCACCGATAGCTGCGAGACCTGCGCCAAGACCGGCACCTAACTTTGCAATACCTGCAGCTGCTTCAGCTGCCAAAATCATTGAAATCATAGTCTGAAAAATTTTAGTTATTAATTAATTGTTGTTTTTTGTTACTTTACTCTTTTTTGGGGAGTTTCTGGAGTTATGAAGTTTCAGGAGTTGCAGACTTCACTCTTCACTTTTCACTTTTCACTCCTCCGGATGAATCCTTGCCAGGCCGATGAACGTGGCTGAGAGCTGGGTGAACACCATGGCCTGAATGAAGCATACCAGACACTCGAGCGTGAGCATGAAGATGCTCATCAGCACGCTGACGAAACCAAGGCCAGCTAACATGCCGTAACCCATCGTGGCTGCAACGAAGATGACGCAGGTGATTGACAGCGCAATGGCATGGCCGGCCATCATGTTGGCAAAAAGTCGGATCATCAATGCGAAGGGTTTGGTGAAAATGCCCACGAACTCGATGAGCGGCATGAGGGGTATGGCTTTCAGAGCCAAGGGTACCTCTGGCCAGAAAATGTCTTTCCAATAGTGCTTCGTTCCTGAGAATTGGGTGACGATGAACGTACACAATGCCAGGAAGAACGTACATGCGATGTTACCCGTGAGGTTTCCTCCGAAGGGCGGGAAGGGAATAATGCCCAGCACGTTGCAGGTGAATATGAAGAAGAAGCAGGTCAGCAGGTAGGGTGCGTATTTCTCGTAGCCCTTGCCGATGCTCGGTTCAATCATATTCTCTACGACATACATGACCAGCATCTCAATGAAACCGGTGAATCCCTTGGGGGCATTGTCGCTGGCCTTGTGCTTCCTGTACCAGCGTGCCGGCAGCAGCACGATGAGCAGCAGGAGGAAGGAGTCAATGAATAGCACACAGACCGTCTTAGTGATGCTGATGTCGAAGACGCTCTTCTGCTCGCCGTCATCGGCTATCTCGACAATTTTGCCTGCGTTGGGACCTTCCTCGGCAATGGTCAGTCCTTCGTAGATCTTGCCTTCGAGAATCTTGTCGCTCATGAATACATGCCACCCTGTAGAACTGTAGACGATGATAGGCAGATGGAGACTCAGTCCGTTGTGGTGGTCGCCATAGATGTGCCACTCATACGAGTCCTTGATATGCCCCAGCACAGTACCGTTGACATCTACCTTGCCGCTCTCTTCACTGGCCATGGCTGGTGTGATGCAGAGCAACATCAGGATTGTGCATAGTATGTGTTTTAACTTGTTCATATTCAAATTAATATCATTTTTTGACTGTATTAGTGCTTTAGTGCAATTGAGACGATTATCGCTACGACATACATCAGCGAGAAGATGGCACAGAACGTCACGGCTTCACTGTGTGTATGGTTGTCGAACAACAAGTAGAGCGCAACAATGGTCAAAGCCATCAGAAAGCGTATGGCTGCTATGACGAAATAGAAACTGACCACGCCTTCGGGCTGGTGCTTCTGTACCGTGTCCAATCCCTTCGTCCATACACATATAAACAAGGTGTAATAGACAACGGAAGCCAATATCCACAGCGTCATTCGTTTATTTCGACACAGAGCGACACTTCGTTCTTTTGCACCTCGACGAATCCACCGAGGATGGCCAACTGCTGCCCGTCATACTCTACGATGCCTTTCTGAAGCGTCGAGATAATAGGGGCGTGGTTGTTGAGAATCTCAAAGTTACCCATTGTACCGGGCACCTTCACGCTCTCTACCTCGCCAGTGAACTCTACCTTTTCGGGAGAAACAATCTTCAACTTTAACACCTTGATTATTTGCAATTTAAGGATTTTCGATTATCGATTTACAGATTCCTATCTGCTATTGACAGCTAAAGCCAACTTTACCCTTTCGCAGCCTCCAGCAGCTTCTTTGCCTTCTCCTTGGCATCATCGATGGTGCCCACGTTGAGGAATGCCTGCTCGGGCAGGTCGTCCACCTCACCGTCGAGGATGGCATTGAAGCCCTTGATGGTGTCTTCGATAGGTACCATGACGCCAGGCAGACCCGTGAACTGTGAAGCCACGGCAAACGGCTGAGAGAGGAAGCGCTGTACGCGTCGGGCGCGGTTCACCGTCAGCTTGTCCTCGTCTGAAAGCTCGTCCATACCGAGAATGGCGATGATGTCCTGCAACTCCTTGTAGCGCTGCAGAATCTCCTTCACGCGCTGGGCACACTCGTAGTGCTCCTTACCCACGATCAGCGGGTCGAGAATACGCGAGGTAGAACCTAAGGGGTCAACGGCAGGATAGATGCCCAGCTCAGCAATCTTACGGTCGAGCACCGTCGTGGCATCGAGGTGCGTAAACGTGGTGGCAGGAGCAGGGTCGGTCAAGTCATCGGCAGGCACATAAACAGCTTGTACTGAGGTGATGGAGCCTTTCTTGGTAGAGGTGATTCGCTCCTGCATGGCACCCATCTCAGAAGCCAGTGTGGGCTGATAGCCTACGGCAGAGGGCATACGTCCGAGCAGTGCAGAAACCTCAGAACCAGCCTGCGTGAAGCGGAAAATGTTGTCGATGAAGAACAGGATGTCAGCAGCACCACCATCCTTGCCACCGCCGTCGCGGAAACCCTCGGCAACAGTCAGACCTGACAGTGCCACAGAGGCACGTGCGCCAGGCGGTTCGTTCATCTGTCCGTAAACCAGCGTGGCCTGGCTCTTCTTCAGCTCTTCGGGGTCAACAAGCGAGAGGTCCCACTTGCCTTCGTCCATCGCCTTGCGGAAACGCTCGCCATAGCGGATAACGCCCGATTCGATCATCTCGCGAATAAGGTCGTTACCCTCACGCGTGCGCTCACCGACACCGGCGAAGACCGAAAAGCCGTTGTGTCCCTTGGCAATATTGTTGATCAGCTCCATGATGAGCACTGTTTTGCCTACGCCGGCACCGCCGAACAAGCCAATCTTACCACCCTTCATGTAAGGTTCCAGCAGGTCAATCACCTTGATGCCTGTAGAAAGAATCTCTTTCTTCGTGGAGAGTTCCTCAAACTCAGGAGCCTCACGGTGAATGGGGTAGGCCCCCTTCATGTCGAGTTGTTTCATACCGTCGATAGGCTGACCGATCACGTTCAGCATACGACCCTTAATCTGGTCTCCGGCAGGCATCACGATAGGCGAGCCCATGGGGATGGCTTCCAGTCCGCGCTGCAGTCCGTCAGTGTTGTCCATAGCCACACAGCGCACGGTGTCCTCACCGATGTGCTGTTGTACCTCGACAATCAGTTCCTTGCCTTGTCCACGTTCAATGCGTAGAGCTTCGTGAATCTTTGGTAGCACCTTTTCAGCATCCAGTCCTTTCGTATCGAAGAATACGTCAATGACAGGACCGATAATCTGGCTGATGCGTCCTTTAATTTCTGACATAAGCTAATTTTGTATTTTTATAATATTTGTTGTTTAGGCTCTAAATTGATGCAAAATTACGATTTAATTTTCAAATGCAAGAATTTTTTTCAGAAAACTTTATAAAAAAAGGACAGAAACC
>Ga0326511_10004028_pt1 | contig 11771 bp, 10 predicted proteins | sample 0_2496_0518_D_FD_203701 | JGI IMG/M metagenome (GOLD analysis project Ga0326511, IMG submission 203701) | Bovine rumen microbial communities from UC Davis, California, United States - 0_2496_0518 | ecosystem: Host-associated > Mammals > Digestive system > Stomach > Rumen | place: USA...
CATCTTGTCTATGGCTATTGGGTTGGCGTTGGTCGTTCGCAGCCTGAACAAAGTGGTCAAGCTGGTTCGCAAGAATAAGCAAGGCACCATCGACAAAGCAATGGAGATTGTCATCGGCATCATTATTGCTTTGGGTGGAGCTGCCACTGTGATCGGTGCAACCAATAAAGATATTATGAGCGGATTCGGCACTTTGCTTGGCTCCGGTTCAATGCTCGTTGTTGCTTATGCGGTTGATATGATCGTCGGCACATTCGCTGATGCGCTGGAGCAGATCAAAGATGTTGATCCGAAACTGATGAACGATTTCTTCCGTGACGTCGGTATCGCTTTTGCGGCTCTCATCGGTACCATAGAGCTTCTTGGACACACTGCTGGTCCTGCTCTTATTGGTTCCGGTGTGCTGGTGGTTGTTGGAGCTGCTGTAGATGCGTTTTCGGATTTTGTAAATAATTCTCTTGATAAACTATCTTCTGCGGTATGGATTGTCTCAAGTAAATTGGCTGACGCTACGACCAACGCGGAAGATATAAACTTTGATATAATCCCCCAAATCGTTGATGCCACAAAAGGCATGGTTGATATGATTGGGGTTACTGCTAATGTAAATAGCAATGATGTTACTAAATTCTCCGAAGCGATTCAATCTCTTGGATCGGCCATCGAACAATTTGATGGTATGGTCGCTAATTTCGAACCCAGCGATTATGTCAAGGATGGGCTATTCGAGCAAGCGATAACAAATCTTTGTGCCCTTCTTGCATCCGAACAACTCACGAACATCGATCCGCAGGCTACTTCTGGTTTTATAAATGCTTTCCAGGGTCTTGGCGGAGCGCTTAGCAATACTTATACCAGCGTGAAAGATATTCCGGATGGGGCTTTCGCTAGCATGACTTCGTTGATTAATGACAGTGTTGGTGCAATCGACCTTGTGAATAGTAAATTTAAAGGTCTGGCAACTCAAAGCGCTATCCTTAATATGCAGAAATTTGCTGGTGGCGTGCATCTGTATTATCGAAATCTCAAGGATATCGATACCAGTTCTGGTGCAACACCCGATCAGATTAAAACTGCTTTCATGGGTCTTGCAGATGCTATGCCGGATGATGCTGATATTTCACGAATTGCAAGCTACGCGACCGGTGAAGACAAAGGTGCGCAGCTTATTGATTTCGCTGACGGTCTTGTCAATCTTGGTGCAGCTATCGAGTCCTATGGTGAGAATATTGGCAAACTGAATGCCGGCAAGGTTTTCTTAGCTAATTTGGTTCTCAATGCTGTTTCCGGCTTGACCACTTCATTGAGCGGCGGCGAAGGCAATTTCATTACATTGAGCGACAATGTTAACGACACAGCAACCATAAACGTATTGTCGTCTGCCGCCAACGGTATCGAACAGCTTGGTTCCGCTATTGGGACTTATGGCGAGAAGATTGGTACACTTGATTCCGACAAGGTTAAGTCCGCAAACGATGTCATCGATAAGGTTGCCGGTCTGCCAAAGGTGTTGAATAAGGATACGCCGTTCACGCGTTTCATGAATTGGGTTAGCGGTAACGATGAAACCATTAGCACATTTTCAAATGATATTAATAAAATAGCAACCGCTCTCGGTAATTATGGTACCAAGATTGGCACCTTGAAAGATACTGAGATTGATCAAGCGAATAAAGTACTAACTGAAGTATCCGAGCTTAAGATCGAAGCAACCGGTGGGTTGATGGGTCTTATAATGGGTAATTCCAGCCTTGGCAATTTCGCATCTAATTTTGGTACTCTTGGCAGAGGTATTAAAGACTTTGCCACACAGATCAAAGATAGCGAAATTGAAAACATCAACATGTATAAGGCGCTGGCTCCGATCAAGGCTCTCGGCTCTATTCAAGGTGATATGCAAAAGACAGGTGGTCTAATTGGTCTTTTGGCTGGCAACAGCGACGTCACCAGTATTGGCGAGGCTTATGAGAACTTTGGTAAGAGCTTGGCTAACTTTAGTGACAATGCCGACCAAGGCATAGGGAAACTTGATGCCACTAAGATTGAGCTGGTGACCGATACTCTCGCCAAAGTCGTTGACGAGATGGTTAAGATCAAAGACGTTTCCAATTTCAGCATGCTCAGTGAAGTTGGCGCTGGTTTCTATGGTTTCTTTGGCAATCTGAATAATATCAACAATGAATGGATCACCCAGTCGACTGAGAAGTTCGCGTTGATCGGCGAATACATGGCCAAAGGTCTTGTGCAGGGTTTGAATAATAACTCCGCTCTTGTAACCGAAGCCATTCGTGCTGTCATGTCTGATACTGATGCCGCTGCCCGTGATGAGGTTGAGGTCGAGTCTCCTTCCAAGAAGTTCGAAGAGATCGGCATGTACTTGATCCAGGGCCTTGTCAACGGTATCAACAAATACAAGAAGCAAGTTGAAGACGCTGCTGGCGATATGACTTCTACCGCGGCTGAGGTTGTTGAAAAGAATGACACCAAGGAAGCTGGTCATGCGTTGGCTGGTGAATTTGCTGCTGGTCTTGACAAGTATGCCTTCCTGGTAATCAAGGCGTGGCGCGGTATTAAATCTCTGTCTCTTGCTGCAATCTACGAGCATCCCGGTTTCTTCAAAATAGCAGGACAGGTTCTGCTTCAGAAGCTGCTTGAGGGTTTCAAAGAGTACAGCAAGGACTTTAAAGATAACATTGGTAAGATTCTTACCGGCGGTAAGGATAGCGTTAAATCAGGTGGTTCCAGTTTCTACTCTTCTGGTGGAAATCTGGCAAACAACCTGAAGAACGGCATCATTTCCAAACTGAATTCTTTTGGTTCGGCTTTCACCAATGCCGTTAAGAATGTGGCCAATTTCATCAAGAATGCCGGTGTCGTTCCTTTTGAGAATACCGGTAAGTCCATTACCGAAAAGATCAAAGAAGGAATCAGTAACGGTCTTACGACGGTTGCTACGGCGATCACTTCGATCGGTAAATACGCCGGGAAGAAGCTGATGAATGAAGATGGTAGCTATACCGAGCTGGGTGAGGAATTGGCCAATAAGCTTGCCCGTGGTGTCATAAACGGCATCAAGTATGTTGGCGCTGCTTCTCAGAAACTGGCCAAATCCGGTTATACTACGATTTCCGATAAAAAGGGCGACTATCAGGATACGGGTAAGACGCTCATCGATTACCTAATCACGGGTGTAAAAGACGGCGGTTTAAGGACCCAGATGTTGACGGCTCTTGCTAATCTATCCAAGAGTTCGTCGGAGTCGGCAGCGAATCAAAAGATCAGCTACCAGACCACTGGTCAGACGCTTCTGCAGTATTTGCATACTGGTGTTAGCGATGGAAGTCGGCAGAACCAGATAAAGAATACTCTTGCTAATTTGTCTAAAGCCGGCGCTAAATCCGTATCCAATGAACAGAATAGTTATTTGACTGCAGCCTGGGAGCTTCTGTATAAATTGCGCGATGGTGTCGCCGATAAGAATCTCAGAAGTCAGATTAAAGATACGGCTGCTACTACCGCTTCGAAAGGTGCAGAAGGCGCGAAAGGAGTTAAAGAACAGTTCAAGTGGGCTGGTTGGGCATTGCTTGAAGGCCTGCAGAACGGTTTGCAAAACTCCAACGCGATTAAGAACGTTATAAACGCTGCGATAAATGTAGCCTCAGCAGCATACAATGCCGCCAAGAAATGGCTTGACGTAAACTCTCCTTCCAAGAAGTTTATAGCACTTGGTAATTCCATAGATGAAGGCTTTGTCGTCGGCATCGAGGAATACGCCAACTCTGTTGCCAATTCCGGCGAAAACGTAGCGCAGAGTGCCGTTGATGGAGCAATAGAGGGTCTTCATGGGTTCTCTTCTTTGGTCCTCGACAACGTTAACGATGATTTCGTCATTCGTCCGGTTCTCGATCTCAGTGATGTTGAATCCGGACTCGGCGGAATGAACAGTATGTTTGGAAGTCAGACAATAGGTGTACAGTCCACTGCTCTTGCTGGTCGAATTTCGAGCATGAGTAATGCTGCGGCCTTGCAGACTTCCGTTGATAATGGTCTTAGCAATTCGTCTCTTGCCGCTTCTATCGATGCTCTCAACACTCGTATCGATGATCTTGGTGCCAGGATCAGCAACATGCGTGTTGTCACTGAGACCGGTGCTTTGGTCGGACAGATCGCGAGCGGCGTTGACAGAGTCCTTGGAAAGAGACAGTATATGTCATCAAGAGGAGGTTAATAATGCAGATTCAGTATAATGGCGAGCATTCCATAGATTTTATGGGAGATCTTAATAATCGAGGTACTCGTGCAGCCGTTAATACTTGGCGAGATCTGCATTTAGTACCTTCGAAAAAGCCTTATGTTGCGGTTCCGGAGGCGACGTTTAACATCGTTTCGATCCCAGGAACCAACAAGGCTTTGGACCTGACAAATTATTTATATTCTGATGATGCGATCTTTTCGCTTCGTAAGGGCGACTGGGAGTTCATAGTAGATGTCGATGGATGGGGAGGAGATTCGAGTAGAGCGTTTTCCTACTTCTATGCGAACTTCCACGGAAAGCGGCTCTACTGTGAGCTCCAGGACGACCCTGGAAAAGTATATTTCGGAAGGTTCGTTGTAAGCGATTTCAGTTCCGAGGCTTATTATCCGGTTCTGAAGTTGAGCTATACGATTTCTTCTTCTGTGAATGTGGCCTACAAATTCCAGACGTCTTCCGAATCTTCCGGTTCCAGCACTCCTTCCGATGTTACCGAGATCTACTGCAACATTATTATTCCTGATGATATCGTCATTACAGATGAACTGGAGTATCAGGAGTACTCGTTGTACGACAAAGACGGTAACAAGATTTGAGGTGAATATATGATCAGAATTGTAGCCTTTATTGGTGGAGGAGAAGATATAACAGGGTATCATGGTTCATATGATACAACTTCGGGTGGAACCCGTCGCGGTGTTATTTTTCCTCTTTTCGATACGCTTCATATGGAACGATTTCCGGTTACATCGGCTACTATAGATCTAGAAGTAAATAAAGCTGGAACGTTCGAATTTACTGTAGCCGCCAATCATCCGGTGAACAGGCTTATTCATAAGTTCCGAAATTATGTGTTTGTGGCGGAGTATTATTATAACGAAGCGCAAACCAAATACATTTTGGAACACGATACATCTTTCTTAGATAGTACTGATATGAATAGGTATGATGATGCACAAGCTTTGTTCTACGGTCGTACTACTTTGGTTGATACAGACCTCTACGGTAATAAAACGGTTACTTGCGAAGGCGCAATCAACTTTCTGAACGATGTTATAAGCAAGGTCAACGATTTCGGTTACCAGAATGTGGACAATTTTCTTACATATGTAGAGCATTATGGTTATTTCCTTAATATTAGGTGGGAGAACGCTTCTTATGGAATAGATAGCGCCTTTAGAGAAGTTCGTATGCGCATGACGCCGGCCATTTATCCCGGATTCAGCGAATATACTAAAATTAAAAGTAAGCTATCTGAAATCGAGAACAACGACACTATCTTAAACATGTTTAATACATACGTGCTTAAAGAGTGTGGCGGTTTCTTCGTTCCACAATATCCAATGGTTGAGAGCGGGCATGCTTCTACCATTGAATTGAGTTCATCGTTGTCAGCATTGTCTACCCTTAATAACGATAAAACAGGCTATTATCCAAGCGTTATGACGTATCCTATCTCTACGTTGTGGTATACGAGCTTTCAAGAAGAATATGGCGTCGGAGACGGTGGAACTTTGCCATTAATGCTTTATGGCGGTAATTATTCAAGATATGCGAATGAATTCTTTTATAACGACGGTATAATGAGTTCTAATCGTCATAAATGGCTTCCGTTCTTTTGCGTAGGCAAGAACGTAATATCAGTGTCAAAGGAGCCTGCTCTGAATGAAATCATAACAGGCGTATATCCCGTTGGTAAAAATGGTCTATTACTGCAGAACTCTAACAATGGCGGCTCACAAGAGGATCGTTTTATCTGGGATTCAGATGGTGTTTATACACATAGCAGAATTGCTGTTGCCCTTTCTTTTCCAGATATTGATAATCGATCAGATCTTCGATATGTTGCTCAGAAATGGCTTAGTCGTCATATGCATGCTGGCTACGATTCAACTACGCATTACAAATCACTTGCCAATGAATCCAAAATTACAGTTACCGGCCCTGAGCCATGTGAATTCGGATACGGCAAAGTATTGGTCAGCCTTATGCGAGATGTTTTCTATTCGGATGATCCTTCAACGGATACTTCATCCGAAACCGTACGCCAGAACACCATGTCCAGACCTGTTCTGTCAATGCATATAGACGTATTCAATCCGCAGAGTAACACTTACACTTTCGGTCCTTATATTTCGGACAACTATAGCGAAACTACAATCTCCACGACAAAGAAAGAATTGAAGCTGCGTTCGGAGTACGGAACGGTATCTTCTTCCAACTCCTCCGGAAGTGGATCTGGAAGTGGATCCGGTGAAGGCGGTGAAGGCGGCGAAGGTGGCTCGTCCTCCAACACCGGTGGTGAGTACATCGAGGATGGAGATCCGACTCCGGAAGATGGCGTTATCGTCGTTTGGGAGCCCGATCCTTATACCCCTCCCGAAGTCGTCATCGATCTGTAAGAGGCGACGAAGATGTATGTCCCTACGAACCCGAATCCTCATGCTTTGGTTGTCGGTGATTGCGTTTATCGTGCTATCTCAATTGCCACCGATAAATCGTGGGATTACACTTATTGGATGCTTGCCATTCAAGGTTTTATAGACACGAACGCTCCGATCGCAAATGAGGTCTGGGAGAACTACTTGCGTTCCATAGGCTTCAAACGATTCTTTATTCCTGACTCATGTCCTCATTGTTACACTGTTCGCGATTTTTGTCACGACAACCCGTACGGCACTTTCGTTCTTGCGACAGGAACTCATGTGATCGCCATCATTGACGGTGATTACTATGACGCCTGGGATAGCGGGGATGAAGTGCCGTCTTCAGTATGGCGAAAGGAAGAGTATGAATAACTACAATAGCTATACCAGTCCTGCTTTTCAGCAGATTTTCGTTCAGGGCATTGAAGGCGCGAGAGCTTATCAGCTGCCCTATGGCGTTACGTCAGCGATTCTCTGGGACGCCGAAAAGGACCTTTTCTACGTGAAGAAAGTCGATGCAATGGGACGTCCCTCCATTGTTAAGACTTGCTCGTATGCCGACTATGTTGAGCCTGAGCCGGTTCCTCCGGTCGCCCAGATGCCCGACATTGATACCAGCAGCTTCGTCACGAAAGAGTATCTCAACCAGGTTCTCAACCAGCTTTTTGTAGGTGAAAAAGGGCGGGTGGTAAGAGATGAGTCTGCTTAGTAATCTTCTCGGCGTAAACCCTCAACCAAATCAAAATGGCAGTGGAATGTTCGGTGGAATCGGGAACCTGGTCTCCATGGTTCAGAAGTTCCAGCAGTTCAAGACGAATCCTGTTGGCGCTCTTCTGCAGATGAATCCGAATCTCAATATTCCACAGAACATTGCCAATAATCCACAGGCCGTCGTGAATCATCTGCTCAGTACCGGACAAATGAGTCCTCAGACGTACGAGCAGCTCACCACGACAGCGAATCAATTTCAGTCCATGATCCCTAAGTTCTAGCTCATTCCAGGGTTAGGCTTAGGGATTTTATTTTAGGTACCTGAAATGCAACCCGTCACCCCTCGACCAAATTTAAACCGCGGTTAATGACCGCAAAGGAGATGTCTTATGGTAGTTGACACTACTAATCAGACTCCGAATGTGAACGTGTATCCTTCCGGTAACGCTGGCTTCGGCGGAGACTCTTTCGGTAACAATGGTGCCTGGTGGATCATCATCCTGTTCCTGTTTGCCATGATGGGCGGATGGGGTAACAACGGCAACAATGGCGGCAACGTCACCTATGTTCCCTACGGCGGCTTCGGCGGTATGGGTAATGGCATGCAGCAGGGCTTCGATCAGGCTGCTATCATGGGCGGAATCAACGGTATTCAGCAGGCTGTTTCCAACGGCTTCGCGAATGCTGAGGTCTCCCGTTGCAACACTCAGGCCAATCTGCTGTCCACCCTGAACAACAACCAGAACATGACCACCGCAGCCATGAACGGTCTGGCAATGAACCTCCAGAACTGCTGCTGCGAGAATCGTGCTGCCACGGCCGACTTGAAGTATGCCATTGCGACTGAGAACTGCGCCGATCGCAATGCTCTGAGCGAGGCTCTTCAGGCTCTGACCGTCCAGAACAACGCCAACACCCAGCGTATTCTTGACACTCTGTGCCAGGACAAGATCGACGCGAAGAATGAGAAGATCGCCGAGCTGCAGAACCAGCTGACCATGGCAAACCTGGCCGCTTCTCAGAACGCCCAGACCGCGCAGATTCTGACCGACAATCTGGCTCAGACTCAGGCGCTTGAGCAGTATCTGGCGCCCGTTCCCCGTCCGGCCTATGTCGTTCAGAATCCCAATTGCTGCAGCGCCAGCTCTATGTTCAGCACCTGTGGTTGCTCTCGCTAAGTCGGGAGGTGACCACTATGGCCGAGTATAGCGCAATTGGTCCTCAGACGATTCCTGCCGGCGGGTATGCGGTATTTGATGCCGTTGTCGTTCCCTGCAATATGGGTCTCGTTCAGCACGAGAGCAATAGCCCGCTCTTTAGTCTGAGTGGTCTCAACTCTAATGGACCGCATTGCCCCTGCAAACCTCAGCGTAGGGCTGAGTATGTTCTCGATTTCAGCGGGAATATTGCCGTTGCAGAGGGCGGTACTCCCGGAGAGATGTCCCTTGCTTTCGCTATCGGAGGCGTGACTGATCCCGGCTCTATCATGCGTGTGACTCCGGCTGCCGTCGGAGATTACTTTAATGTGAGCCGTGCTAAGACCGTCTCTATTTTCAACAACTGCTGCCAGCAGGTAGCAATCCAGAATACGTCCACCCAGCCGATCACGCTTTCGGAGGGTATTCTGCGTATTCTTCTGTCCTATCCCAACCCTTGGACTTTGTAACGAATGGAGGTGGTAATGAGAAATGGACGATCTGATGAAGAAAGCCAGTGAAAGGTTTTATTCGGAATTTACTCAGATGTATTCTGAGGCCGCCTCTAAGGACAAGTGGACCAAGGATTGCGTCGAGACTATGAAAGACCTCCTGAAGTGCATTTACTACTGCGAGGTCATTGAAGCCATGCAAAATCCTGAGGAGTACACCAATGAGCGTGGTGGTTACAGCACTCAGAAGCGTAACTCCATGGGACAGTTCAGCCGTACCGGTGGGTATTCTAACGGCAACATGTATCCCATGTCTACTCGCCGTTACTATTCCTACGATGACGGAGGTCATCAGTCCGCTATGAATCGTCTTCAGACCATCATGAACAACGAACCGAATGAAGAGGTTCGTATGTTGCTTCAGGATGCCATGAATGAGATTAGGATGCGGTAACCCCTGATATTCGGAGGACTCGTAAGCCTTTGAATCATCGGGTTTATGAGTCCTCCTTCGTTGAGGTGAATATTATGAGCCAGGCAATACAAATGGTGGTTACTATTCTGTGTTCCATTATTGCTTCTTCTGGCTTCTGGACATATATCATGAAGAAGCACGACAAAAATGACGCCAGCAAAAAGATGATTCTCGGCCTTGGACACAACCAGATCATGTCATTGGGGATGGAGTATATCAAGCGTGGCAGTATCACGCAGAACGAGTACGAGAATCTCCAGAAATACCTCTACGCGCCGTATAAAGAAATGGGAGGCAATGGTTCCGCCGAGAGAATCATGCGAGAGGTTGACCGTTTGCAGATCGTTCCCGATTCCTATGTTTCTGACAGATAGGAGGAAATCAAAATGGTATTCAAGAACAAGACCTATGATGTCTTGAAGTGGATCGCCCAGTACGCTCTTCCGGCAGCCGGCACTCTGTATGCTGCTCTGGCGAAGATTTGGGGGTTCCCTTACGGCAATGAAGTCGTCGGTACCGTTGTGGCTGTGGATGCTTTCCTGGGCGTTCTGCTCGGCATCAGCAAGTCCAACTATGAGGGCGACGGCACCCTGACCGTGAACAGCACCGACCCCAACAAGGACCTGTACAATCTGGATTTGAACATCCCGGTTGACGAGCTTCCTTCTCGAAAGGAGATCACCTTCAAGGTGGTCAACGAAGACAAGTAATACTCTACCAGGAAGGAGGCTTAACTAGTGATTACATCAACTTATAGAGTAAGTCTGCAGCCTGGTGTCACGCCTCTGAACGTTTACGTCAGCCAATACGATGTTGGTCAGATCATGCAGTTCGCCTTCGTTACGACCGGTCTTGCAAGTTATAGCAGCCTGAATTCATCCGGCGTCTCCGCTGATATTTGCGGTACGAAACCCGATGGCAACGGCTTCCAGTACACCGGAGCGTACTACTACAACAACGGAAGCCCTTATGCTTCTTTCATGCTTAAGGACCAGATGACAGCTGTTGCGGGAAAGGTTATTTGCGAGATCATTCTCTACAGCGGTACGGCAGGCAGTAGCGGTTATAAGCAGCTTGCGACGGCTAACTTCATTCTCAATGTTGAACGAGCCGCCCTTGACAAGGATACCGTTAAGTCCGCTTCTGAGATTCGCCAGATCATATCTATCATCGATAGGACTGACGAGCTCATCGCTGCGGCCAGTACGGTAACTACCGAATCTGCTACCGTCAGTCAGCTGGCCAATCAGGTCGCTGCCGACAAAGCTACTGTCACCGCTGCCGCTTCTACCGCAACAAGTCAAGCCGCGATTGCGTCCGCTGCCGCTGAATCCGCTGAGGCTACTCTTCAGGCTGCCGAAGAAGCGATTGAAGCCGCAAAAGACAGTGCGATCGATGATTTGACGGATGACTACAACACGAAGCTCGCCAATCTCCAGTCCGACTACGACGACAAGATTGAAGAGATCGCGGCAACCAAGTCCCGTGCGGAAGCGAATGCCAACGCTGCTCTGGCAACATCTACACAGAGTTCTCAGATTGCAAGTGAGGCTCTGTCCAAGGCTACGAATGTTGAGAACGAATCTGCCGAATACGGAAACCAGATCGACGAGTTGAAGCGTGAACTTGCGGCTGTCAAGTTGAGCCTCGCAACTAAGTTCGATGACGTTTACCTTGAGGACGGTTACCAGAACTTCCTTGCCGATAATGTTGTTGTCAAGGAGCATGTTGGTCCGTTCGCAGGTGGCGGTGGTGGAGGTGGCGGCAGTGATAGTGGCAATAACGCCCGAATCGAGGCCGAGAACACCAGTGGCTGGCTGGCCAAGACGATCACCAAAGGCAGCCCTTGCGTTGCTACTTTGCGGTGGTCTTCTCTTGAAAACGAGATCGCAACAGGTGACGGCACCCTTTCCGTTATCGTGACAGGCGTGACTCGTGGCGTGATGAACGTCCACCAGGGAGATGTGCAGGTCGATCTGTCCAATTACGCGACGGTCGGCTCAAACGTTATTCGTGTGAGCATTGCCGATACTTACGGTAATAGCCGCACGTTCAATTTCTCCATTACTGTCGTTGAACTATCCCTTTCTTCTTCGTTCAACGCTTCTCAGCCCTATATCGGAGCTGTGAGCTTCCCGTATGTGCCGGTCGGTAACGTGTCCAAGACGGTTCATTTCATCCTGGACGGCGAAGAGGTTGCTACTCATACGACCTCTGTTTCCGGCAGGCAGCAGAGTTTTACCATTCCGCAGCAGACAC
>Ga0326511_10004031_pt1 | contig 11767 bp, 8 predicted proteins | sample 0_2496_0518_D_FD_203701 | JGI IMG/M metagenome (GOLD analysis project Ga0326511, IMG submission 203701) | Bovine rumen microbial communities from UC Davis, California, United States - 0_2496_0518 | ecosystem: Host-associated > Mammals > Digestive system > Stomach > Rumen | place: USA: California...
CTGTCCTAAATTCGAAAATCAAGTCTTGAATAATGGCAGGCTCAATTGTGTGGCATCCTCAAAAACATTGTTGCACTCTGCTTCGGGGTCTGCAAGTAGACAACAGTTAAATCTGGGGGTGAAGCCCCATTAATAACAAAATTTCAACGCTCACAATTCAATGGACGATGTAAGGGCATTGCGGAAATGTTTTTACAAACTTAAAAAAATCAATTTAATTTAATATGAATAGAAAAGAAATATTAAAAGCATCGGGAAAAATCCGATGTGTTGAATGTCCGAATGGAAAAGAAATGGATTGCAAAGCGATGCGATTTGTGACTTTGCTTTTTACAAAGGCTACGAGTCGGGGGAGCGAGCAACTAAGAAAAAAATGAAGAAAAAAATGGTAATAACACAAAATGACATACCCAAATCAGGGTGGTGTTTACAAAAGTGTTACGAATCCGACGGAAGCGGAGAATGTGAATTATGCGGAAAAAAACATCTTCGTTGGTTATATAAAGTCGTTCACGATAAACACGACCCTATAATTGTTGGAAGTACTTGCGTAATAAATATTACGTCATCAGCGGAAGAATATGCTAAATTGTTGGCTGATATGAACAACGCAAGAAAGAAAGCAATTCAACGCCGCAATTTTATATTTTCAAAAAAATGGATAAAATCGGGTAGGTTGTTATATCGTGATTTTAGGTCTGTAATATATAGCGATGTTAAGTACCGTATAAATATATGGTGCAATAACAAAAATAATTATCAATTACAAATTAAATGTTATAATTTGTGTCTTGATACAGATAAAAATCGTCATCAAAGACGGAAAATTTTTACAGATTTAAATGAAATTAAAGGTGTCGCCTTTGATTTTATCACATCAGGTAAAATTGAACAATTTTTTAATATATGAACGATTTTGATAAAAATAATATACGTCTTGCTCGCAATTTTGCAAACCATATCAACAAAAGAATCAATAAAACAGAATTTGTAACGTCCTGATTTTAGAATATTTTCAATTGCTTGCGGATTATCCGAACCAAAGTTGAAAATTAGATTTTCAGACGGTTTTTCGCCAAAAAAATCGAATAATCTTTTTGTGCGAATATCGTCCATTTCGTTTTCAAAGAAAATTACTTTGCCGAAATTTTTTGCAAAGTTATATAAAAAAATGCAATTAATAGTACGATAAGATAGATTATTAATAAGTAGTATTCTACAATTTTTTTTGTTTGTTTGAGTTTTTTTTGTTTATTTGCATTGGAAATAAATACTATATTCGGTGCGGTTCTGTGATGACAGAGTCAATCCGGCAGTTCGCGCTAAAACCCTACTCATCAATTGCGCAATTAAAGGGCGGCACTCTGCGACCGAAGCGAAATTATTAACGAGGTGCACATCAATAATAATGGAGATAGGTAAAGAGGAACAGTCAGGTGTGTTTATTTCTTTTTTTTAAACAGTATCAAGATTTTTCTTGATACCGTTTTTTGGACATTTTAATTGTTTCAATACCAATATTTTACGTTCCCAAATAAGTAGTTTTGGACGTAAAATTGGACGTAAATTGGACATTAAAATACTTTAAATTCGTTTCCAATTTTGCCAAAACGGTTCTTAATAGTAGTAGCAATTCCTTTGTCTTTGAATGTTACTGTAATATCGCCTTGATGCTGTTTTACGATACTACCACGAATACCGCCTTTGCCGTTTGCAAACGATATTCCGACAAATCCGATATTGTATTTTTTCTTTAAGTCCCACAAATCCTTTTCATCGTCAAAATTGCTCATCTGAATAGAATCTATGAAACAGAATTGGTAACGTCCTGACCTTAAAACATTTTCAATCGCTTGTGGAGTATCCGAACCAAAGTTGAAAATCAAATTTTCAGACGGTTTTTCGCCCAAAAAATCGAATAATCTTGCAGTTCTAATTTCGTCCATTTCGTTCTCAAAGAAAATTACTTTGCCGAAATTTTTTGCAAGATAATTAGCGAATTTCAAGCAAAACAAAGTTTTTCCATGTCCCGGCAATGATGATATTATCATCAAAAAAGCGGGGTCAGGTTCGCCTAAAAAGTCTTTCCAATCACCCGTAAATTTCAGTCCTGATGAAAGTTTTTTGCTCATTAAATCTGTAGCTGAAATTGTTTCCGAAGTACCGGGAAACACGTTAAAAGAACCTAAACCGCTTGTTTTTTGCGGTTTAGGTGTGTTTATAGGTATAGGAAAGTAAATCCCAAATTCGTTATCGTACCCTATTTCTTCTTTTTTTTTACGCCGCATGATGAATCGCAACCTGACAAACCTTCTTTTTTCAAATCCGGTTTAGCAATTGTTTTGGTTATAGAATACTTTTTCAATGCTTCTTTGCAAGAAGAACGCAAATCAGAGTTTGACGGTACTGATACTTTCTTTTCGTCAACATTATTTGCAAGGTCGATAAGTTCGTTTCTGATGTCACGAATAATGCCGATATTAGGCGTTTTTTGACCTAATTTTGCGTTGCATGCTTGATTGATTGCTTTAACAAAAGCGCGTACGCGCCATTGTTGCTTTTCTTTGCCCTCGAAACTTTTAACGTAAGTTTCTATAATTGTATACCAATAAGGCTTTTCACCAAATTTTTCTTTTTCAGATTTTTTGGTGTCTTTTTTTTCTGTTTTAGACCTTTTTTTTGTGTCTTTTTTTGTGTCTTTTTTGGTGTCCTTTTTTTCTGATTTTTTGGTGTCTTTTTTTACCTTAGAATCGTCTGATTTAGTTTTTTTTTGTTCGTTTTCTGATACAATTTTGTTGATAAGTTGCAGCGATTTATCTATGGTATTTTTGATTTTATCGCTTTTGCTGTATAAATCACCATTTTTTACAATAAAATTGTAACCTGCGTCTGCGCCATCTGATATACCAAGATATGGCTTAAATTCGTTAATATTATCTATTGTTATTTTCATTTATTTTAGTATTTTTGGGTTTTGTTATATTTTTTTTAAAGTTCTAATTCGAGCATCAGCAATACGTCTACTGCTTCTGCTTCTGCTTCTGCAATTCTAATGCGTTCATCATCATTGCTACTTGTTGCAGGTGTGCCGCCTTTGTCTTTTGCCATCTGCAATAGGTGTTCGGCTGCTTGAAGTTCGGAGCGTTGCACACTGCCGAATTTCTGTTTGTACAAATCAACGTCATAACCGTACTGCTTAATTGTGTCGGTCATATCAACTTTTACGTCAGAGAGATTTTCGGGGTGTTTGAAATCGTCAGTTCTACTGCCCACAATATCCCTCATTTCTTTGCAAATTTTATCGGTGTGCGTATCGTCCGAAAAATCCGCATTTTTGATAGTTTGTAAATCTTTTGTATTCATTATGCTACTAATTTTAAAATTTCTGATTTTGTATATTTACTTTTTGGCAAAATCCAACCTTTGCCGCCTGTAAGCCGAGAATTATATTTTGCGCCTGCTTGTTTCAGTTTTTCCCATTCTTTTTGTGTTCCTCCATACACCGCCCACGATTTTTCGGAATAGTCTACAATGCGGATAACTCCCGACTCAGGTTCGCTGTCGGCATTTTTTGTGGGCTTTTTCTTTGTCTTAGATTCACCAGCAAGTTCCATCTCTTTGATAAGTAAATACGAATAATTCTTTGAAGATGGTATCTTATTTGGGTTGTAGCCAAGCGGCTTCCATTCTTTTGGCTTGTATTTTGAAAAATCAAGCGCATCAGCGTATTGCGTAAGATTTGCAAATGCCACACGAGCCGAAAATTTATTTTCTGACATTACGTCAAGCAATCTGCTAATATTTTCAACGTATACGTTAAATTCGCCACTTTTAAAAGGCACTTCTTCAACGCCAATACTTTCAAGAGTTTCAGACCTAAATAAAAAATCCTTATAGCCTCGTTCTGCAATCAAATGAAACGACATATTATCGCCCTTACGTATACCCTCAATGTAAAAATATCCGTGTCCAACGGGAGATATAAAATCTATACGGCTACTGCTTGACAGCGATGCCATAATCGGGTGTTTGGTTTTTATCGTTACAGGTATCGTTGCCCATTTGCACATATCAGGCATTTCAAGTATGCCATTTTTGAGTTCGGGCTTAACCACAATACCGTTTTCCATACTGCCATCTTCAAGAGAGTAACGAGTAATTACCTTTGTGCCTTCTTCACTAAGATACGGTACAATGTTACCCGTAATAATCGAAACTTCCTCTCTGCGATTGTTCTCTTTAAGAAACTTTTCGTATGCTGATTGCGAAGAAGCCTTTGCAGAAATATCGCTAATTGCAGCAAAACCATCATCGGCAAAGTTATACGAAAGTCCTTTTGCCTTCCACAAAAAATTGATATTGATATTTGACGGTGCTGTGAAAATATTAAGTCCCTCAAACGCTTTAAACGAAATTTGAGTTACGCAATAGATATTGTTTTCGTACTCAAAGAACTTACCAACACGCACTTTGTCAAGAAGTTTGCAGCGTTGGTCGTAACGCTCTTTCATTTTTTTGAGTTTTTCATCAAACTCGGTATCTTTGCCACTTTTGAGTTCTTTAAGTTTCTCTAATTCTACTTTGAGTTTTTCTCTATATTTGTCAGCATCGTCTTTTTGTCCGTATTCGATATAATCATCAATAGTGAGTTTTATATCGTTAATCTTATCGTTTTGTTTTGCGATTTGATTTGCAATACGTTCTTTTTGCGCTGTTTTTTCGTTAGTAATAGTGTTTTCGTAGTCTAATTTAAGACGTTGTAAAATACCGTCAGTATCAGCCAATCCGCTTTGAGTGTTGCGGTTTAAAATTTCGTTTAAATCTTTTACCGAAAGGTATTTTGTTTGCTCCTTGATAGAATACCTTGTTAAGAAACTTGAACCTTGCAACTCTGAATGTGTGCCGTCATTCTCGACTTGTTTAAGAATATTCTCGCTTATTTTTTTTGCCTGAAAATCGGCTGTCTTAATCTCCAAATCGTACTTATCTTCTGCAATAAGACGGTCTATTAATGTATTATAATTATTAAGAACGTAATCATAGTAATATTCTTGTTCTTCTGGCGACAAAACCTGCATACGCCCAAAAACGGTACGAGCCATTTCGTCAGGTTTCTGTTTTGTGCGCTTGGGGTTTATAGGGTCAGGCTCTTGCGCCAAAGGGTCGTTTAAAACGTGGTTCAACTCCCAATTACCTACCAACATAGCCTCTACAATCTCATCACCGTATTTGTTGAAAAAGTCATCAGTTTTTAATACCGTTTCGTCATTTTGTTTTTGGTTTGCGGTAGTGTTGGCATCAAGCGATTTGAGTTTTGCTTTTAGCATCATCATAAAACGCTTTTCGCACGGAATACCCGAAAAGATATATTCGTACATTGGCGGTATATGCGCAAATTGACCTGTACGGTTGATACGTCCTCGTTTCTGAACCTCAGTATTAACGTCAAGTTCGGCTTGTGCTATAATCATTACACGCTGCTTAACTTCTTCGGGTTTTAGCGTAGTGTTTTTGTTGGTAGCGTGTGCCGACTTACCCGTAGAGCCTGATTGATTGATGATAAGGCAGTCAAGTTGATTGTTGTTAAATTTTTTGTAGCACAACGATACGTGTTTGCCTTGTTGTGCCGAAAATTTATCAACAGACACTATTTTTGAATGAATGTAATCGCCATTATCGAATTTTAGACGCAAAGAACGTCCTGTACATTCGCCAACAGAATATCCTTCTCGTTCAATTCTTTCTCTTATAACGTCTATCGGAGAAAAACACAAGCCCGATGTAGTGCTTTTAAAAAGGTCTAAAATGCTGTTGAACTCATCAACGGCATCACTACCAAGGTCTTCAACGGGAACTCGTATTGGGTCTTTATTTGTCTTTTTGCGTCCTTTTCTCACGTTGTAATATAAAAGATTGCGGAAAATATTTTCAAAAGTAAAGCAATAATCACCGTTGATTGTCATACCCTCCTCTACCTCAATAGACGTGCTATCATCATCTTCTTTGCCGGCTGTTTTACGATTCTTTAAAACTGATTCGTTGGTATCAGCGAGGGCAATAACCACAGCCCGACCCTCTTTGATATGCTGTATTGCACGTTCAGCCACAGGCAAGGCTTTTATGGATAGCAAAATGTTATTCGTTAGATGAAATAACGAACTAAATAGGCTTGCCGATGCCACCGTAGGCGATTTTTCTTTCGTTTTACCTTCTGCCGCAAGTGATTTTGCGATACGCATCAAATACGGTTGAAAATAATCCTCTTGAAATCTTCGTATCCTTGCGTATATTTCTGTAATATTTTTGTAGATAGCCCAATGTTCGGTTTTAAGGTCGGGAAGTCCAGCCCTTTGACTTTTTTCCGAACCGTCAAGTGTGTAATATTCAACGGTCATACCCTCTGTTTTGCGCTCACGCCTTATAAACTGACCAAAACGAGCCATCGAAGATGATATTATCTCCTGTGCAGGTATAGACCTAAAATAATTAGAAATATTTGATAATGCGTTTGCCGCACTAACATCACTTCGTTTTAAAATGTTTTCTTTTGACAAACTACCGTTTGAAAGGTCGCTAATGCACGTATTAAGTGCATAAATAGGCATATTATTAGGCGTTTTTGCATAAGTCGCTGAAAGATACATAACGCTTTTACAACGGCTTAAAATCTGTGTTTGAAAGAAAAATGCAATGTTACCACCAATAATTTCTCCATCCTTATTGATTTGAACCTTGCCGCTGGCGTTGTGGCTTTCGTCAAGTATTACAATATTGTTTGTGGCTATTGCGGCAAGAAAATCAAGTTTAGATTTTGTTTTCTCGCTACTTCTTGCTATGTTCTCGTATGTACAGCATACAAAATCGTAATCATCAGGAATAGTTTGTTTTGTAATTGCGGCTTCTACAACTTCTGAATTGTGCTTGTAGATTTCATCGCCATCATCGTTCATAATATTGCCGCCCTCTTTGTTGATGATAAGTGGCTTGTAATATGAACAATGAATATCGCACAAATCTCTGTAAATATCAGAGAAAAGACCGGGCTTTTCGGTGAAAAACATAGGTTTGTGTCCGTGTATAATGCCATAACGAATAAATGCAGCCGCCACACGTCCTTTGCCTATACCTGTTTGGTCGCCAACAATCAAGCCTTGATTACGTGCTTCGGCATTGTAGATAGCAAGCGCAACAGCATCAATTTGTTCTAATGCTAAAACCTCGCCTAATTCTTGCAAAGAGTATTGCAGACGTTCAGCCACAAATTCAGCCACATTACCAACAGCCTTTTTTAGACGTTGCAATGCTTCTGCTGTGCTTTCGTCCATACTATCAGGTGTAAGAACGTTAAGGCTTTTGCCGTTTGGCAGTTCGGAAATCGGTGTGTATGCTCCCGATAATGTAGCAGAATCTTTTGGGATAATTATCTCATCGAGCCTCGAATTTGGGATATAATGCCATGTGTCTTGGTCTGTCCAATTCGGGGGCAAAACATTGTGCATTATAGGTATGTACGCAACACTCAGTACATTAAGGTTATAATCGCACTTTGCCCTTGTACAAAACAAAGTACGGTCATCACCTTTTTTCTTGAATGTTTTTAATTGAATGTCAATTTGTTTCATTATTGGTTATAATTTTGGTTGTGCAAAAATATAAAATTATTTGGAAATTACCAATTATCAGGGTTCTTTTTTACACCGTATTTCTCACAAAGATAGTTGTAAATAATGTTTACCCATTTTGGAAGCATTTTATCTTTTGAATCTTTGCGTTTGTTTAGAATATAATCAACCGTTTGTTTGTCGTAGGGGTACTTTGACAAACACTCCCACATTACATCTTTTATATTCAGTGCTTTAAGTTGTTTCTCTGTAAATTGACGATTATTGTCAAACAAATTTGAAACGGTTTGTAGTTCTTTTAAAACATTTTTCGGTGCATCGGTAAAATTAAGTCTGATACGTTCAGATAACGAAACTTCTTCCAATAATTTTGCTTCTGTTTTTGCTAATTCAGACACCTTTTCTGCAACTGCCTGAAATTTACAATATTTAAGGGTTTTAACGTATTCAGCATTAAAATGTATTTGTTCGTGTGTTATCGTAAGCATTTTCAAGAAAAAAGGAATTACTTGTAAGAATTTTTCATTCTCTTTTTTCGTAAAACGAAGTTCCCTTATAACGCTATAATATCCTTCGTGGTAAGTATCTTTTCGGGGTCTATAACTAATAATAGGATTTTCCGTTTTCCACTCAGGAAATTCGTCTATTATGATATTAAAAACCTTGTCAATAACTTTGATTTTTTCGTCAATTTCATCTTTTTTACAATGAAACCAATAATGAATATAGCCATCTTCTCCACCTCTATAATTAGCAAAAGAGGCGGTTGGTTTTTGAATAGTTATAACGTTGTTGTGATATTCTGTTTCCGAATACTTGATATTTAATGAAATCCAATCCTCATTTTGCGCCAAATAATTTTGCCATTGCTCGGCGGTTAATCCGTTAAGCTCTGCAATTTGCGTTGGTCGAGTTCCTGTGAGTGTTGAACTACTATTTTCAACAAATCTGATTCGGTTGTTGGTTGTGTTTTGTATATAGCCTTTGCAAGTTTGTCTTGCATATATTGGCTGTTTTTGAATATTGCCAATATTGCCAATGCTCCTTGTGGTGTTGGGTCGCCCAAAAGGGGTTGCATATATTCCGCTAATTTTATCAGTTTCTCTCGTGTCATACCTTTTATCAATTATAAGATTGCCATTTTTATCGGTATGACAAAGATATGAATATTTTGTGAAAACAACCCTATAAAATTCATTTTTTTTAATTTTTTTGTATCTATTTTGTAGTCCGTGCTGCACATACTCATATTCGCAACTTGATAGTTTTTGTCTTACATCAAAATCGGTGTCGTTATTTGATACACTCATAGTAATATCCGTTCCAAAAATAGTTGCCTTAATTTTATTGCCGTTTTTTCGGGCTTCCGATAAATCGTAATAGATTTCTCCGTTGCAATGATATTCGATAACAAAATCGGGGTCAAGACTACCCAAACCGTCTAATTGGTGTGCGTGATACGCATATTTGAGTTTTTTACTCAAAAAATAGTCAATAGGAAATACCACTTTATTACAGCCATCTACTCGTGAAGTGATATTTAAAGCTATTTTGGTATCATCACCAACTTCGTATATATCGGTTACTATGTAGTATTTTAATTGGTCTGCTTCTTTTTGAGTTAAACTATTTTTTTCCTTTGCACCTTTTAAAGGTTCGATAAAAACGTCATTTTTTTTAATAAGCAATCCTAATTCCTTAATTAATAATAGACTTGAAATTTCAATCACAGACTTAGTATCTTTTTTTTGCTCAATAAAATACGGCGAAAAACACTCCCAAAGTTCCTCAAATCCTGCGAGGTCTATTTTGTCAATATCAGGATTGTAGACACGGTGTATTGTATCATCGTCAGATAGTTTGTTTGCTCGTCTGCCGTTGATTAAAATGATGTGCATAAAAAATGATGTGCCTTGTTTGGCGTATATCTTTTTGGCGTTTATGTTGATGATTTTTACAACGTTGTACTCTTGAAACAACTTATCGTAAAAGCCGGTAAAACTACTGCGTAATTTTGTACCTGCATACTCGGTAAATTGTGCGTTACCGTCCCTGAGTATTGCGCAACGTCCACTATCTTTCATTGTTTCCAATGCGTTAAAAATCATTGCATTGGTTTCTTGACCTTTGAGGAATGGCGGATTGGTAACAACACCGTCAAAAATACGGTTGTATTCAAACGGCTGCCGTGCATCTTGCTCAGATACTTTGCGGTAATGCTCGTTTTTGAGGTTATCAAGGCGGTAACGGTCTATTTCGTTGCATATAGTATTCTCTTGCGGCAACGATATTGTAAGAAAACCGTTACCTGCCGATGGTTCAAAATAGAGCGAAGAATTTGATTTGTTTTTTACAAACTCACTCATCAAAAACGCAATAGGCAACGGTGTAGAATATTGCTGCAAAACCATCTGTTTGAGCGTTTTCTTTGTGCCAACATAGGGTTGACGGTTGTACAAATCAATCAACTCATCGTATTTTTGCCGCAATGATTTGTCGGATTGTGCTATGGAGCGTGCAACGTGCATAAGTCCGATTTCAACGGCTTCTTTTACCTTTGTGATTTTCTCGTCAAGGTTGATGCCGTTTTGTTCGCACACTTTGCGAATTTGGCGGTTGTCGGTTGTGCCGCCATTCTGCATTGTAGTTTCGATATATTTTGTTATTGCTTCCATTATCTTATTGTTACTCCTGTTGGTGTTTTGATTTGTTTTACATTCGTAAAAATACCATCAAAGATATATTTTAGCCATTCGCAATCTTCGGGAATATCAGGGTCGGGATATGGGTAATGGTGTATATGCGAAGGTTCGGGCTTAGGTATTTGCGCAAGATATTCATTAACAAAACCCTTTTCATTGAGTTTTTCTATGATATACCACTCAAAAACTCTTGCACCACATTCACGAGGTTTGCTCCAATAACCTTCTTTACGCTTTTCGTAATTGTCCAAGTTTTCAGACCTCCTGTAAAATGTAAAATTATTACGAAAAGGACTACAACCATCTTTGAATTTGTGGAAATATTCAATATTATCCATATTGGTAATCCAATTATACCAATCTTCTGTACCATATCCACTTGACCCAAAAGCGGATGAACTATCGCATACCTGATTGTCAAAAGCGTGAAACCACTCGTGAGCCAAACAGCCTGCACCACTACGGCGTGTAAGGTTGATAACCTTTTTTGTAGGTTCGTAATGCGCTGCGGCTGCGTGTTTTCCACCACGTCCACGACTACCGAATGATAATGCAAGAGTGCCGCCCAAAGATATGTTTTCGGGCTTGATATTGAGAATGTCGCACAAGTCCATAAACGAATCGAAAGTACGGTTAAGGTGCTCCCAACGCTCTTTTTGCGGCATTGTTTCGCCAAATTCCACAGCACGGAAGCCGAATGTATCTATAAAATCTTTTGGTTCGGCATTTCTACCATTGCGCCAATCCTTACCCTCTCGGACTTTTGCAAACAAACCTTCTTTGTCTTTAAAACGCCATTTGTCGGGTTCGTCAAAGCCAAATTGCTGACCGTAAAGTTCTTTGCCTTTGACGTAAAGTTCAGCATAATGCTTGTATATATCTTGCCAACCAACACTACAAATATCTTGCTGTAAATCCTTAGCATATTTTTGGGATAACGGTCGCCAAGTTCTTTGATTTTCTTTGCAATCTTTATGTGCTATGAAGATTATTCCATTATTATAAGTTAGCATTACACGGAATAAGGGAAAGTCATTCATTGCATTTTCGTATGCAAGATTGAATACACGCTGTTTGTTTTCTTCGGTAATATCATTTTTATTCTTATCAAGGAATATACACTTATCCCTATAAAAATGCCAATCTTTATTACCTCTATTGTATGCCTTTAAAACATTTTTGTAGTCAAAATCATCTTTTAAGTCTTTTTCAAGGTTCATTGATAATGCTGTGTAAACAAAATCAATAGCGTAGAAATGAACTTTTGCATCAGGAGCAAAATATTGTGTTTTAAAATTTTGTGTATGCCTTTTGTTTTCGATAAAATAAGAGGTAATTGTATCTTGTATTCTCTTATCATCTACTAAACTATATAAATCGTTGATAGAGTTTACATTATACCCAGCATATTTATCAAAAATACCGTAGTAATGAAAGAAACAA
>Ga0326511_10004032_pt1 | contig 11765 bp, 6 predicted proteins | sample 0_2496_0518_D_FD_203701 | JGI IMG/M metagenome (GOLD analysis project Ga0326511, IMG submission 203701) | Bovine rumen microbial communities from UC Davis, California, United States - 0_2496_0518 | ecosystem: Host-associated > Mammals > Digestive system > Stomach > Rumen | place: USA: California...
CGCAGGAGCGGGAGTTCAAGCATCACATCTACGGCTACGACATCGAGATGAAGGCCGTCAACACCGCCCGCATGAATGCAAAGGCCGCGGGACTGTCGGCCGACATCACCATCGAGCAGCAGGACTTCAAGGACTTCACCCAGCCCAAGGAGAAGAGCATCATCATCACCAACCCTCCCTACGGCGAGCGCATCTCGACACCCGACCTGCTGGGCACCTACCGCATGATAGGCGAACGGCTGAAGCATGAGTTCAAGGGCAACGAAGCCTGGGTGCTCTCCTACCGCGAGGAGTGCTTCGAGCAGATTGGCCTGAAGCCCAGCATCAAGATACCACTCTACAACGGCTCACTGGAGTGCGAATTCCGCAAATACCAGATGTTCGACGGCAAGCTGAAGGACTTCCGCCATGAGGGCGGTGTGGTTAAGACCGACGACGAGAAGCGCCAGATGGCCCAGAAGCACCGCTTCAAGAAGGAGCGCGAATTCAAGCAGCGCTTAGAGGAGACTGAGCAGAACGAGGCTGCCGACCTGCTGAACTTCACCTTCCACCGCCACAACCTGGAAGAAGGAAGATGGAAAAAGGAAGGCTCCCGAAAAGACCGGGAAGACCGAGATGACCGGAAAGACCGGGAAAACCGGAAAGACCGGAAAGACCGAGACACCCGAAAGCCCCGGAAAGACTGGGAAACCCGGAAAGCCCGAGGCGACAACCGCAAGGGAAACGGGCGCGACTTCGGCAAAAAGAAAAGGAGATTCGACGATGACGAAGATTAAGTTCATTGTGGGCATCTTTGCCCTTCTGTCACTATCACTGCCCATGACAGCCCAAGAGAAAAACTTCACCCTGGAAGACCTGAACTTCGGCGGCAACAACTACAGGAACCTGCTGCCCAAGAACCTCTGGCTCACCTGGTGGGGCGACCAGCTGATGTACCAGGACGCAGAGGAAGGTGGGACTATCGACAAGAATGGTCAGAAGAAGTCCCTCTTCAACATCAAGGATATCGGCTCCGAATGGCATTCGGCGATGGGGGCCCAATATCCCTATCCCGGACAACCCCTCGTCATGCTAAGAAACGCCAAGAAGCGCATACTCTACGACTTCAAGCAGAAAAAAACAGTGTGGCAACAGGATGCCGAGAAACAGGCATTCCAGGAATGGGACAAGCACTCCAGGGCTGTGGCCTATGTCAAGGACCAGCAACTCCACATAACCGATGCGGAAGGCAATACCCGACAGCTGACCACAGACGGCAGCCGCGAAATCGTATACGGACAGAGCGTACACCGCAATGAATTCGGCATCGAAAAGGGCATCTTCTGGAGTCCCAACGGACAGCGCATGGCTTTCTACCGCATGGACCAGTCGATGGTGGCCGACTATCCGCAGGTGGACATCTTCCCAAGGGAAGCCACACATGAACCAGACAAATATCCCATGGCCGGCATGACCAGCCACAAGGTAACGGTGGGAATCTATGACCTCACGACACAACAGACCGTGTGGCTCAAGGCTGGAGACCCCACAGACCGCTACTTTACCAACATTGCCTGGAGCCCAGACGGCAACACACTCTACATGCAGGAGTTGAACAGGGCACAGAATGACTGCCGACTGACAAGCTACGATGCCGCCACCGGCGAGAAGACAGCAGAACTCTACAGGGAAACCAGCGAGAAATACGTGGAACCCCTCCACCCTATCACCTTCCTGCCCTGGGACAGCACGAAATTCATCCTGCAAAGCCAGAAGGATGGCTACAACCATCTCTACCTATTTAATAATAAAGGCAAGGAACTGAAACAACTCACCCAGGGACAGTGGGTGGTGATGGAACTTCTTGGCTTCGACGAGAAGAGCAAGAGCGTCATCATTGCCAGCAACGAGCTGAACCCGCTGCAGCGCAACCTCTTCGCCGTCAGCATAGCCACAGGAAAGAAGACACTGCTCGACAACGGTCGAGGCGTTCACCGCGCCGTACTCTCAGCCACAGGCACCGCCTTCTATGACAAATACTCTGAGCCAGACGTTCCCCGAAACATCGACCTGGTGGAAATGAGTGGTTCGAAGTGCAAAGTGAGAAGCCTGCTGAAGGCCGAAGACCCCTGGAAAGCCTACAGGCAGCCCCTCTTCGAGACGGGTAGCATCAAGGCAGCCGATGGCGTGACCGACCTGTACTACAGGATGGTGAAGCCAGGCGACTTTGATGCCACAAAGAAATATCCCACCGTTGTCTATGTCTATGGAGGCCCCCACGCCCACAACGTGGACGCCTCCTGGCACTGGGCCAGCCGCTCCTGGGAAACCTACATGGCACAGAAAGGCTACATCCTGTTTATCCTCGACAACAGAGGCTCTGAGAACCGGGGGCGAGACTTTGAGCAGGCCACGTTCCACCAGCTGGGCCAGATTGAGATGCAAGACCAGATGAAAGGCATTGACTACCTGCGCACACTGCCGTATATAGACATGGAAAGGCTCGGCATACACGGATGGAGTTTCGGTGGATTCATGACCATCTCCCTGATGACCAACTACCCGGAAGTATTCAAGGTGGGTGTGGCCGGAGGCCCTGTCATCGACTGGAAATGGTATGAAGTGATGTACGGCGAGCGCTACATGGGCACACCCCAGGCCAATCCGGAGGGCTATGCCAAGACGAGCCTCATCGCCAAGGCCAAGAACCTCAAGGGCAAGCTGCAGATTATCACAGGCTACAACGACAATACGGTGGTGCCGCAGCACTGCCTCTCCTTCCTCGATGCCTGCATCAAGGCCGGCACGCAGCCCGACTTCTTCGCCTATCCAGGTGAGGAGCACAACATGAGGGGGCATGCAAGTGTGCATCTGCACGAACGCATCACCGACTATTTCGAGACTTTCCTGAAATAAAGATAAAAGGTAAAAGTGAAAAGTGAATAATTTGCTACCGCCCTCCTCCATCTGCACGGTAAATAGCCCAATCATAAAATCGTAAATAAATCGTAAATAGTAAATAGTCAAATCGTAAATAGACAAAGATGAAGATATTGTTATTAGGAAGTGGCGGACGAGAGCACGCCTTAGCATGGAAGATTGCTCAGAGTGAGAAATGTGAGAAGCTCTACATTGCCCCGGGAAATGCAGGCACCTCCGAGTGCGGTGAAAACATCGCCATGAAAGCCGATGACTTTGAGGCCATCAAAACCTTCTGTGTGGAGAAAGGCATCGACATGGTGGTTGTGGGACCGGAAGACCCGCTGGTAAAGGGCATCTACGATGAACTGAAGGCTGACAGCCGCACCAGTGACATCCCAGTGATAGGTCCCTCGAAGGCAGGTGCCGTTCTGGAAGGCTCCAAGGACTTCGCCAAGGGTTTCATGCAGCGCCACAACATCCCGACAGCCAGCTATCAGACCTTCGACGGCGAGCACGTAGAGGACGGTATTGCCTTCCTTGAGACCCTGCAGCCTCCATACGTGCTGAAGGCCGATGGGCTTTGTGCCGGCAAGGGGGTGCTGATTCTTCCTACGCTCGACGAGGCGAAAAGAGAACTGAGGGAGATGCTGGGCGGCATGTTCGGCAATGCCTCGTCGCGGGTTGTGATAGAGGAGTTTCTCAGCGGCATAGAATGCTCGGTGTTTGTACTGACCGATGGCAAGCACTACAAAATCCTGCCCGAGGCAAAGGACTACAAGCGGATAGGCGAGCACGACACCGGGCTGAACACAGGCGGCATGGGCAGTGTCACTCCCGTGCCCTTCGCCACCAAGGAGTGGATGCAGAAGGTGGAAGACCGCATCATCCGTCCCACGGTGGAAGGCCTGGCAGCCGAAGGCATCGACTACAAGGGCTTCATCTTCTTCGGACTTATCAATGCCAAGCGGACGATGGCCGATGGGCAGCAGACAACGGAACCCATGGTGATAGAGTACAACTGCCGTATGGGCGACCCGGAGACAGAGAGCGTGATGCTCCGCCTGAAGAGTGACATCGTAGACCTGTTTGAGGGTGTGGCAGAAGGCAACCTCGACAAGCGCGACATCGAGTTTGATCCAAGGTCAGCCGTTTGCGTGATGCTCGTCAGCGGCGGCTATCCTCAGGCCTACAAGAAAGGCTATCCCATCAGCGGCCTGGAGTCCGGCTTCCGTCTCTCCGAGAACACCGTCGCCTTCCATAGCGGCACTGCCCTGAAAGACGGTGAGGTGGTGACCGCAGGAGGTCGCGTCATTGCCGTGAGCAGCTACGGCAAGGACAAGGCGGAGGCCCTGCAGAGATCGTTTGAGGAAGCACAGAAGATACAGTTCACTGACAAATATTTCCGTCGCGACATCGGGGCTGACCTATGACGAATGTCAAGCGAGTACAGAACAAAGTGGCAGAGAGCGTCTACACCCTTCCCGTAGTCGCCCTCTGCTCTATTGGCATTTGGCTCATGGTTGGCCTGCTGCACCGTCAGCTGTGGGTGCAGTTTGGATGCTTTGTGCTGACAGTCTTCATGATACTGACAATCAACAAGGCCAATGCCCTTATCCGCATCTACAGCCGCTCTGTGGCTGTTAGTTTCATCGTCCTCTCCTGCACGGCATGCTTCATGTTTCCTTCACTTTATGAAGGTATTTGCGAACTATGCCTGACATTCAGTCTGTTAGTGCTTTTCATGACCTATGACGACAAGCAGTCGCCAGGCATCACGTTCTATGGTTTTCTGTTGCTTGGCATAGCCAGCCTCTTCCTGATCAGAGTGCTATGGTACATACCATACTTCTGGCTACTGATGGGCTTTTTCGTCTATTCGTTCAGCTGGCGCACCTTTCTTGCATCCATACTTGGGCTGATCTGTCCATACTGGTTTGCTGCCGCATGGGTGCTGTGGCACGAGGAAGGCAATTTCGGGCCATTGGGCATCCACCTACGACAGATAGCAGACATCCAGCCGACGTTTTTCGACATATCCCTCCTGTCACTGCCACAACAGCTGAGTTTTGCTTTCCTGACCCTCCTGCTTCTCATGGGAACCATTCATTTCCTCCGCAAGCAGATAGACGACAAGATACGCGTCCGCCAAATCTACTATTCCTTCATCTTCCTGGGAATCTTTTCCATATTGTTCCTGTTGCTCCAGCCTCAACACTACGAACTGCCCCTGCGCATGCTGATAATTGCAGTCAGTCCGCTGATTGCCCATTTCATCACACTGACCCACACCCGCCTTACCAATATAGCCTTCTGCGTGATAGCGGCATCGGCACTCATACTCACTGCCCTCAACCTATGGATGCTCTAATCGGATTCCTGACGCAGTATGGCTACTGGGGAATGCTGTTGGCTGCCTTCTTTGCCGGCAGTTTCTTCCCTTTCTCCAGCGAGGCAGTCATGGTGGGGCTGATGGCCACCGGCCTCGACCCCTGGACTCTCATGGCCTACGGCACGACAGGCAACGTGCTGGGCAGCGTGTTCAACTACGGGGTGGGACGCATGGGGAAGATGGAGTGGATAGAGAAGTACCTGCATGTCAAGAAGGAGGACCTCGACAAGGCTCACCGCTTCATGGCCGGACGAGGTGCCTGGATGGGATTCTTCGCCTTCCTCCCCATACTGGGCAGTGCCATCACCATTGCCCTGGGCCTGATGCGTGCCAATGTCGTCATCACATTCGTGAGCATCACCTTGGGCAAGATTTTCCGATACATTGTCCTAATATATGGTGCTGGACTACTGCTGTAACGTTAATAATTGTAGAGCGGTAGCAAATTTTTCACTTTTCACTCTTCACTTTTACCTTCTTTTTCGTATCTTTGCATCCAAATTTGCATTTTAACGTTAAAAAATATATTTTTTAGATGAAACAATTCAGACTGGTGGACAATGTCCTCGGGTGGCTAGCATTTTTCATTGCCGCCTTTGTCTATTGCTCCACAATCGAGCCGACAGCCTCATTCTGGGACTGTCCTGAGTTTATCACAACGGGATACAAGTTGGAAATCGGGCATCCCCCCGGCGCACCGTTCTTCATGCTGACAGCCAATCTGTTCTCGCAATTCGCGAGTGACCCCACAGAGGTGGCCAAGATGGTCAACATGATGAGTGCGCTGCTCTCTGCCACGTGTATCCTCTTCCTTTTCTGGACCATCACCCACCTTGTGCGACGGCTGCTCATCGACAAGTGGGAGGAGCTCACGCCGGCAAAGCTCATTGCCATCGAGGCATCGGGTCTTGTAGGTGCCCTGATCTACACGTTCAGCGACACCTTCTGGTTCTCGGCAGTCGAGGGTGAGGTCTATGCCTATTCATCGGCTTTCACGGCTGTGGTGTTCTGGCTCATCCTGAAGTGGGAAGACCATGCCGACGAGCCCCACAGCGACCGCTGGCTGGTGCTGATCATGTATATGACGGGCCTCTCCATCGGTGTCCACCTCCTGAACCTTCTCTGCGTGCCGGCTGTCGGCCTGGTATGGTACTACCGCCGATTCCCCGATGCCAACCTGAAGGGTTCGCTTATCGCCCTGTGTGTGTCGGGTGTCATCCTGGCTGCCGTGCTCTATGGCGTGGTGCCGGGCATCATCACCGTGGGAGGATGGTTTGAACTGTTCTTTGTCAACACCCTCGGCATGCCTTTCAACACGGGCGAGATCATCTATATCATCCTGCTCGTGGCCTGCGTTATCTGGGCGGTCTATGAGACACAGACCCAGAAACACAGCCTCACCGTGCAGAACCTGGCATTCCTGCTCTCTGTCGGCATGCTGGGCATTCCCTTCTACGGATGGGGGTGGAGTGCCTTCTTCATTGGTGTCGTTGTACTGACAGCCCTGTGGTTCGTGCTGAAAATCGTTCGCGAGAAACAGCCGCTCATCTCGGCCCGCGTCAAGAACACGATGCTGCTCTGCATGCTCATGCTGATGATAGGCTATTCCACCTATGCCCTTATCGTCATCCGCTCCTCCGCCAACCCGCCAATGGACCAGAACTCACCAGAGGACATCTTCACCCTTGGCGACTACTTAGGACGCGACCAGTATGGCTACCGTCCATTGTTGTATGGACCGGCCTATACCTCACAAGTGGCCCTCAAGGTAGATGGCAACGTCTGCCGTCCGGAGATGACGAAGGGCAAGCCTGTCTATCAGCGCAAGGAGAAAGCTTCTGCCGATGAGAAGGACTCCTATTTCGTAGTACGCACCAAGGACGAGTACAAATACGCCCAGAACATGCTCTTCCCCCGCATGTACGACAGTAGCCATGCTGCCGCCTACGAGTCGTGGATGGGAGGCGTGGATGGCAGTGAGGTGTCATACGACCGATGCGGCGAGCCGATGATGATCAAGGTGCCATCGCAGTTGGAGAACATCCGCTTCTTCCTCAGCTACCAGTGCAACTTCATGTACTGGCGCTACTTCATGTGGAACTTCGCCGGACGCCAGAATGACATCCAGGGCAACGGTGAACTGGAACACGGCAACTGGCTGTCAGGCATTGCCCCACTGGATAACGCCCGTCTGGGCGACCAGGACCTGCTGCCCGACGAGCTGAAGGAAAACAAGGGGCACAACGTGTACTACTGCCTGCCTCTCCTGCTCGGCATACTCGGACTGTTCTGGCAGTCTTGGTACACGAGGAAGTGGAAGGTGGAAGGTGGAGAGTGGAAGGAGGATCCCATCGGCATCAGGCAGTTCTGGGTGGTGTTCTTCCTCTTCTTCATGACGGGACTGGCTATCGTTGTCTACCTCAACCAGACACCCATGCAACCCCGTGAGCGCGACTATGCCTATGCAGGCTCCTTCTATGCCTTCGCCATCTGGTGCGGCATGGGCGTTGCCGCCATCATCGACTGGCTCAACCGCAAGCTCAAGAAGGAGAACATCGTTCAAGCCATAATAGTCTCACTAGCATGTCTGGCTGTTCCTATCCAGATGGCCTCCCAGAACTGGGATGACCACGACCGTTCAGGGCGCTACTGCTGCCGCGACTTCGGACAGAACTATCTGATGACGCTCCAGGAGAAAGGCAATCCCATCATCTTCACCAATGGCGACAACGACACCTTCCCGCTCTGGTATAACCAAGACACGGAAAGCGTCAGGACCGATGCACGCGTCTGCAACCTGTCATACCTCCAGACCGACTGGTATATCGACCAGATGCGCCGTCCGGCCTACGACTCTCCCGGTGTGCCCATCACCTGGTCACGACTGGAATACTGTGCCGGCACCAACGAATATGTGCAGGTGGATCCCTCGCTCAAGCAGGAGGTGCTCCAGCTCTATGAGGAACAGCCCGAGGAGGCACGCAGGCAATTTGGAGACGATCCCTTCGAGCTGAAGAACGTGCTCAAGTACTGGGTGCGCTCGAAGTTGAAGGACTTCCACGTCATCCCAACCGACACCGTCTACGTAACCATCGACAAGGAAGCCGTGCGCAAGAGCGGCATGATGATGGCTGCTGACTCCATACCCGACCGTATGGTCATCTCGCTGAAAGGCAAGGGTGCCCTCTACAAAGGCGACCTGATGATGCTCGAAATGATTGCACAGTGCAACTGGACACGGCCTGTCTATGTGGCAACGACCGTTGGCCAGGACAACTACATGAACCTCGGTGAGCATTTCGTACAGGAAGGACTTGCCAACCGCATCACCCCGTTCCGCACGCACTACACCGACGACCGGGGAAGCCTGATTCCGATGAAGGGCACCAAGCAGTTTGACACAGAGAAGACCTACGACAATGTGATGAACAAATACAAGTTCGGCGGCATCGACAAGCCAGGCATCTATCTCGATGAGACCGTGCTGCGCATGTGCTTTACGCATCGCCGCCTGATGTCGTCGCTGGTGACGGAACTCATCAACGAGGGAAAGACCGAAAAGGCCCGGAAAGTGCTCGACAAGTGCGAGAAGGAGATCCCAGCCTTCAACGTGCCCCACGACTTCTCCAGCGGCTCGCTTGACCTGGCCCAGGGCTATCTTGCCACCAAGCAGCCCAAGAAGGCCCAGGCACTGGTCGACCAGCTATGGAAGAAGTCAAGCCAGTATCTCAAGTGGTACTGCGCCCTTGACGACTCTCGCTTCGCCAGTTCTCAGCGCGACTGCATGATTCACATGTATCTGATGAACGAGATTCTCGAGATTCAGGACCACATTAATCCCAAGAAGTCTGAAGCCATGCACAAGGAGTTCCAAGGGCTGGCCAATATGTACTACGACAAGGGAGGAGCATTTGAGGAGTGAGCCGATGAGAAGTTGAAACAACCAGCTATACCAAGAGGTTACAGACAATGATAATCGAACAGCCTGCAATCTACCTCCGCTGGCTCTATCCGAAAGCCTATTGGAGAATGGACCGTCACGAGAAGGCAGTCTACCTGACCTTCGACGACGGTCCCATTCCGGAGGCTACTCCCTTTATCCTCGATGTCCTGAAGCAATACGACATCAAAGCCACATTCTTCATGGTGGGCGACAATGTGAGAAAATACCCGGAACTCCATGAGCGTATCGTAGCGGAAGGCCATCAGGTGGGCAACCACACCCACAACCACATCGGCGGACTGCGCCACACGATCCGTGAGTACAGTTACAATGTGGAGAAGGCAAATGCCTATATCCACAGCCACTACGTGAGGCCGCCCCACGGATGGATGCGCATGGGGCAGTATGCCTGGCTGAGCAGGAAGTACAAGATCGTGATGTGGGACCTCGTCACACGCGACTATTCCAAATGGCTGACAGCCGAGGATGTCGTCAACAATGTGAAGCGCTATGCACGCAACGGCTCCATCATCACCTTCCACGACTCCATCAAGAGCATCGACAAGCTCCGCACCGCACTCCCGGAATCCATCGAGTGGCTCAAGTCACAAGGCTATGCTTTCAAGACTTTCCCCTGACAAACTTCCAACACCCTAAAACATAAATGAAAAAGCTACTTATAACCTGCTTATTAGCAACCACACTGACAATGACAACAAACGCTCAACCACAGCTCCGAACCGACAATGTCGACGAGGTGCTCAAGTCGATGACCCTTGAGGAGAAAGCCAAGCTCCTCGTAGGTGGTGCCAACAATTTCTTTGAAACAGGAGCCGTCGTAGGCGGAGAGGCCGACCTTGTGGCAGGAGCCGCAGGCACGACACCGGCCATCCCGCGTCTCGGCATCCCTGCCACCGTGCTCACCGACGGGCCTGCCGGCGTGCGCATCGACCCCACCCGCAAGAGTTCCGACAAGACCTACTATGCCACGGGCTTCCCCATCGGCACATGCCTTGCCTCCACCTGGAACACACGGCTCGTAAGCCGCGTGGGCGAGGCCATCGGCAATGAGACAAAGGAATACCGGTGTGACGTCATTCTCGGACCAGGCATGAACCTACACCGCAATCCTCTCTGCGGACGCAACTTCGAGTATTATTCTGAAGACCCACTCCTCACGGGCAAGATTGCCGCAGCCTACATCCAGGGCGTACAGAAAGAAGGCGTCGGCGTGTCGGCCAAGCACTTCGCCGTCAACTCCCAGGAGACCGACCGCACCAGCGTGGACGAAAGAGTCAGCCCCCGGGCTGCACGCGAACTCTACCTCCGGGGCTTTGAGATTGCCGTCAGAGAGAGCAACCCATGGACTATCATGGCCAGCTACAATCAGGTCAATGGCGAGTATTCCATGGGCAACCACGACCTGCTGACCAAGATCCTCCGCGACGACTGGGGCTATAAGGGCATCGTGATGACCGACTGGATTGGCATACGCGAGGGACTGCCCACAATCAGCGAGGTGCATGCCGGCAACGACCTCTTGGAGCCGGGCCAGACCGCACAGATTGACGAGATCATCGCCGGAGTGAAGAGTGGCAAGCTCGATATTGCCGATGTGAACCGCAACGTGCGCCGTATGCTGGAATACATCGTCAAGACTCCCAGCTTCAACAAGTACCCCGCCAGCAATGCCCCCGACTTCAAGGCCCATGCCGCCATCACCCGACAAAGTGCCTGCGAGGGCATCGTGCTGCTCAAGAACAACGGAGCCCTGCCCTGGAATACAGGAAACTCACAGCCTATAAAGACAGTGGCCCTGTTCGGTGAGAATTCCTACGACTTCCTGTCAGGCGGCACAGGGTCCGGCTGTGTCCACACCCCCTATGTGGTAGACATGGTCGAGGGTCTCAAGAATGCCGGCATCGGTTCTTCTCCGACCCTTACAGACATCTACCGCAAATATATAGAGTACGCGCGCGTGAAATTCCAGGCGGAGCGCCATCCGGCCAAATGGTATCAGATGGAGCAGTTCGGCCAGCAGAAATACCCGGAGATAGGCCTCTCTCCCATTGCCGTCAACAACGAAGCGGGGAGTGCCGATGCCGCCATCATCACTATTGGCCGACAGGCTGGCGAGGGTGTCGACCGCGACATTGCCACCGAGTTTAATCTCATCCCTGAGGAGCGTACCCTCATCCAGGATGTCTGCAATGCTTTCCACGCTGCAGGGAAGCCCGTTGTCGTGATCATCAATTCCGGCAGCGTCATCGAGACGGCCTCGTGGAGCCACTATCCCGATGCCATCATCTGTGCCTGGCAGCCAGGCATGGAAGGCGGCAACTCCATAGCCGACATCCTCACAGGCAAAGTCAATCCCTCCGGCAAGCTCACCATGACATGGCCCTTTGCCGCCAGCGACCATCCATCGACCGCCAACTACCCCGGCAGCATCGACTTCTACACCTACGACATCCTGAAGAACGACAAGAAGCCCGTTCCCACCCACGATTTCACCAACCATGAGGAAGACAT
>Ga0326511_10004035_pt1 | contig 11761 bp, 9 predicted proteins | sample 0_2496_0518_D_FD_203701 | JGI IMG/M metagenome (GOLD analysis project Ga0326511, IMG submission 203701) | Bovine rumen microbial communities from UC Davis, California, United States - 0_2496_0518 | ecosystem: Host-associated > Mammals > Digestive system > Stomach > Rumen | place: USA: California...
CGCGGACTCTGTACACGCGAGATTCAAAACTCTATCCAGGAGTCCGTATATAAGCTCTTATGCGATAAAATCGACGAGCTAGGCCTTAACGACTGGCAAAAGTTCAACGATAAGCTAGTAAACGCTAAAACAGGCTCGGAAATCTTCTTTAAGGGCTTGCATAACAATATTCAGAGCATTAAATCTATCGAAGGCATCGACTGGTGCTGGATAGAAGAAGCGCAAAGCGTATCTGCGGACTCTATCAACACGCTAGTACCGACTATTCGTAAAGAAGGCTCGGAGCTTATCTGGAGCTACAACCCTCTTACAGAGCATGACCCTGTGCAAGAGCTTATTGTAGACAAGGCCGACGACCGCACTTACGTTCTACACGTCAATTCTGACGCTATCGAGCAGCTACTATCTAGGGAAATTATCGAGGAGCGCGAAAAGATGCGCCGAGATAACCCGGATATGTTCGCTCATGTATGGCTAGGGCAACCGCTCACGAGCAAGACTGGTACGGTATTCGGCAAGCAGATAGCGCAAGCCGAGATAGAAGGCCGTATCGGCTCTGTACCGTACGACGCAAGCGCAGGCACTTATACGGCTATCGACTTGGGTATCGGCGACTCTACGGCTATCTGGTGGTTTCAGATGGTGGGGCAAGAGATTCATTTTATCGACCACTACGAGTCGTCCGGCGAGGAGCTAGGCCACTATATCTCTATCATTAAAAACAAGCCGTATAACTACACTACGCACTTCTTACCGCACGATGCGAAGCAGAGAGAGCTACAAACTGGCATGACGCGCGTAGAGTTCTTCGAGAATAACGGTATACACAATATCGAGGTACTACGCCCAACAAACTTTCAGCTAGGCCAAGACGATATAAACATGATCGCAAGGCCGAAGTTTAGCAAGGTATGGATAGATAGGGATAAATGCGAACGTGGTCTTAAATGCTTGCGTGCCTATCACTACGAGTACGACGAGAAAAACAAGCTACTTAAAGATAAGCCAGAGCATGACTGGTCGAGCCACTCTAGCTCAGCCTTTATCTATGCGCTTATAGCGGCGCAAGAGTCAACCGAAGCACAACAAGTAAACGTACAGTTTAAGACGTTCGTACCTAAAGAGTTCCGCAAGAAAAAAGACGACGACTGGTTTTAACATAAAATGTGGTATAATAAAGCTAATGGCGATGCGTCGATTACTTCGATGGCAAAAACTGCTAAAAAAGACGACGCAAAAAAATCTGAGGATAAATTACTCGGTAAATACCTCAAAATGTTTACTGAGTCCTGGGAGTATGCCCAGCAAAACTACCATGAAACATGGGAGAATAACTGGAAACTCTACCGCAATATCCGCACTAAACGCAACCACCCAGGCACGATAGAAACTTTCGTACCAATGGTAAACTCTACGGTAAATACTATCGTAGCTACTCTTTTTAACTCGAACCCAACAGTAAAATATATTCCTAATCACCCAGACCAAGAGGCAGATACGGCCGTATTAAACGAAATCTACCAAGACTTCGCACGCAAGGACGGCTGGGCGCTCAAGAACAAGATAAACGGCCGCCAGGGCGTTATTACAGGCAACTACTGCGCGTACTATGAATGGCAGCCAGACGCAGACGGCGGATACGTCCACAAAGAGATTATCCCTGTACGCGATATGGTTATTGACCCACAGAGCCACACCGTCGACGACGCTCGCTATATCGGCCGTCGCTTCTTCGCTACCAAAAAAGAGCTTAAAGAGGCCCTTATCTACGACGCCAAGACTGGTAAAATGGTAAACCGCTATAAAGATATCGACGAGATTACTTCCGGCGAAGGCGCAGAAGGTGGTGGAACTGTTGATAGCGAATCTGACAAGGTAAAGAAGGATCAGGCACTCGGCGCTACCGCTCCAGGCAACGCAGATATGGTCGAGCTTATCGAGATCTGGACTCCAGAACGCGTAGCCGTTATCGCTAACCGCTCTATCCTTATTGAAGAACGCGAAAACCCTCATTATGCACTTATGCGCTCCAAGTTCGAGCAGCGCAAGCTAGAACACGAATTGCAGCGCGCCCTGGTACTCGAATCTGACGGCATCGACATCGGCGAGTTCGACGAGAAGTTTAACCCTAAGAACGCTCGCCTGCTTCCGTTCGCTCATGGCTGCGAATATCAGGACGTTAGCCTAGTTTACGGCTCAAGCGACGTAGACATTATCGCAGACGAGCAAGAGCTTCTAAACACGCTTACAGAGCTTAACGTAGAGGCTATTATGTACCAGCTATTCCCAGAGCGCCAAATTGACCCTCGCTACGCTGGTAAAATCGACGATCTAAGCCCAGCTCCAGGCAAGGTATACCCACTCCCAGCCGGCGCAGCTACCTGGCTACCTGCCCCAAATATCCCTACTAACGCCTTCGCCGAGCGCAACAACATAAAATCAGAGATCAGAGAATCTGCGAGCGTTTCAGAAGTTAGCAAGGGTATAACCTCTACCGATAGCATGACCGCTACCGAGATTAAGGCAACCCTCGCACAAGCCGATATCCGTATTCAAGAGAAGGCACGCAACCTCGCAGACGGCTTCTTCTTCCAAGAGTGTAAAATCTGCTTCAAACTCTTACAGCTTTACGCAGACGATACCATTATGGTACGCACCGTCGGCGACGCTGGCGTAGAGTGGCAAGAAGTCGATATGACGCGCTTTATGGGCGATTATACCCCTATGGTAACCCTAGACGTAGAACACCGCCTAGAACAGGCCGAGAAACAAGAGGCATACACGCAAGCTTATCAAATGATTATCGCAGACCCTACCAATAATCTCATGGCGGCAAAAGAGATTATGTACAAGAAAATGATGCCGGAACTTTCAAGCGAAGAAATTAAACGCATTATCACGCCTGCCGAGCAAGCCCCAGTTATGGGCGCTGCTCCGGCCGAGGAAAATATCAACCCAGAAATGCAAGACTTAGCGAATCAAGAAATGATCTCGCAAGATATGGGAGCTATGCAAGATGGACAAATGGACGGATACCCACCGGCGCAACTTTAAGCGCTACTGGGCGCAAGAATTAGGCCAAGAATCACTACAGATTATAAAAGACCTAAAGCAAGCGAAAATCGACCAAGCACTAACCTTAAAAGACGATAAAGAGATAGCGGCCAAAATGCACGAAGCCGCCGGGATAGACGAAGTACTACAGTATATCTTCGCACTAACCAACTAACGACCAACGCACTTTAACAGAGGTAAAATAGCGAGCCAACAACTCGGCTACTACTGGAGTAAAACTATTACTCAAAATCCGGCAATGGGCCGGCGCATCGCCAAAATGCTAGTAGAGCCGAGCTGCTGGTAGCAGATAGCTACCAGAGCAACCATCTAACAATATAAGGAGCGTTCAATGGACGAACAAACTGTAAACGAAGCTCCCCTCTTTGAAGCCTCCGACGTAGAGCCAGTAGCTAATGACTCTAGCGCGGAACAAGCGGACGATATGGGCAGCTCGGCAGTAGAGGCAACCAATGAGCAAACGACTAGCGAAAATGAAGCTAACGACGAGCCAGCCGCTACTGAAGATAAAGCGCAAACTGGCGATGCGATAGACGAGTTTTTAGCGAAAAAAGGTATTAAACCAGACGATCCGGACGCGGTCCGTAAAATCGCTGAAATGTACCAGAATGTCGAAAAAGGCTTTTACAACAAGTCGCAAGAGAAGGCGCAGCTAGAACGCAAGCTAGCAGAAGCCCGTATTCCAGAGATACGACCAGATCAAGAGGCATTAAGCGAAGTTCGCGCGATGCGTACAGAGATGAGCGTAGAAAAATGGAAGGCAGGCCGCAACCTGTCGGCGGAGGACGAACAGAAAATGATAGAGTTCGTACAAACTCCGATTACGGACGCAAACGGCAACGTTCAAGTAAACCCAACCACCGGACAACCGATTACAAAAGGTATGCTCGTGCTAAACGGCGTACTTTCCTTAGACGACGTATATGCGCTCTCTGGCGCAGGCAAAGTAGAAGTTGATTCCCTTAAAGAGAACCTCCGCAAGGAAGTTCAAAAAGAGATGGAAGCGCGCCAAGCTGCGAAACGCCCTAGCTCAAACGCTACGGACAGCACGCAATTTGGCAACGCCGAAGCAGACGACCCATTTAGTGCCGCTCTGTTAGGCAACTAACTTACACTTTTAATCTTTATGGAGAATATCAAAAATGGCAGTTAATTTAGCCTCTAAGTATAGCTCTCAGCTCGACCAGGTGTTTACCGCCGGTTCTTATACTGACCGCTATGTCAACCGTAAATATAACTTCGACGGCGTTAAGACTGTAAACGTCTACACCGTTACTACCGTCGCTCCAAGCGATTACAGCCGCAGCAATACTGGCGACCGCTTTGGTGGCAACAACGAACTTCAGGATATCGTAACTTCCTACCAGCTCAACAACGATAAGTCCTTCAAGCTCGTTATCGACCGCGGTAACTACGAGCAGGGCGCTCTAGCTAAGAAGGCTGGCGAAGTCATGCGCGCAGAGATGGAAGAACAGGTTATCCCTATGATCGACGCTAACCGCCTTCTCAAGGCTGGTATCGGCGCTGCTGCTGCTTCCCAGTACTACGCACCAACCGCTAACGACGGCTACGGCGATGTTTTGAAGATGAGCGCTGCCCTCGACGAAGCTAAAGCTCCTATCGCAGGCCGCGTCCTCTGGGTAACCCCAGCTTTCTATAACGCTATTAAGAAGCAGATTACGACGACTGTTGAAGCTTCCGGCTACAACGATAAGCTCCTCGGTCGCGGCTTTGTCGGCGAACTCGACGGCGTTCCAGTAGTTAAAGTTCCTACTAGCTACTTCCCAACCAACACCTCGGCTATCATGATCCATCGCGACGCGCTCCTCGGTGCTAAGCAGATTATGAATACTCGCATCATTACTGATTCCGAGCTTGTCGACGGTACTATCTTGCTCGGCCGCTTTATCTTCGACTCCTTCGTTTTGAACGGTAAGAAGAAAGCTGTCGCTGCTATCGGTACTGGCTCTTTGAGCTAATATCGCTAAACGCGAACTAAAATACCCTCCCTAGTGCGCATAAGGGGGGTATTTTTTGTGGTATAATATAGCTAATGGCGGTGCGCGTACATATTAAATGGACGCAAACTACAACCTTAGCGGCCTTACCGACCGCATTAAAGCTCGGCTAAAAGATGCCCAGTACTCAGATACAGACATACAACAGTTTATCAACGACGCTTATTTTGATATCCTAGGCGATACCGCATATCAGTTTTTAGAGAAAAAGTACCGCTCTAGCTCCCAGGACGGCGGCCAGCTTTTGCTACCTCCAGACTTCCAGACGGTTAAACACTTTACGGCTAAGCTCAAACACTCTATCCACCCAGTAAACTATATTCCTAGCGACGACTTCTTCAACGTTACGAAGCACTCAGGCGTAAAAAACTACACTTATACTATCTTCGGCAACGAGTTATTCTACAGTCTGCCAGATATCGAGGACGTAAAAGACGACGACGGCGAGGAGATGTTCTACACGCTCGACTTATACTACCTCGCTAAGCCTAAAATGCTCGTAAACCCCACCGACAAGCCAGTTATCCCATACGAGTACGGCGAAGCGCTACTTTTGGGCGCTCTAGCACGCGCAGAACAGCTACGCGACAACTTCGACTATGCGCAGATCTACGAGAACAAAAAAGAAGAACTCATTACGAACATGAAGGAGCGCTACTGTCCGCGCCAGCAAGAAGGCGAAAACAGAGCAAAACTACCAGTATTTCAGCTTATGAGGCACTAAGATTATGGCTGACCTATCTTCTATCCTCGGCGGAATGGTACAAGGCTTTAAGGACTTCGGAACTGGCCTCGTAGACTTCTTCGGTACTGGCGCAGCTAATATCGGCGATATAGCCTCTAGCATCGCCACAGGGCGCGCTACAACGAAAAACCAGGACGACTTTAGAAAATGGCTATACCAGACGGACGACACGCAAGACGCGGCCGCCAAGGGCCTAGGAACGATTCTTAACGGCGTTTCAACAGTCGCAGACGTTATGCCGGGCGCACAAGCCGTAACGGCTAACCCACTCTTTAACGGCTTGCAGGGCGCTATCGGTGGTGTTTCTGACGAGCTTAAAATGGCTGGCAAGGACGCAGACTGGGGCAGAGCCGCACAACGTGCAGGCGTAGGCGCAGCTTCAGGCTTAGCGAGCGCATACGCAGGCCAAGGACTAGCTAAAACTGGCAATAAGCTACTATCTAACGGCCTCACTAGAGGGGCTGTTTCTGGTGCTTTAGGCGGCGGCATCGCAAACGCAGGCTATACAGGCATTGAAGGCGGCAGCGTACAGGATATGATAAACGCCGGCTTATATGGCGCTCAGACTGGCGCACTCGTAGGCGGAACTACTGGCCTAGCTAGAGAGCTTATCAAGCCAACGCACAAGATGGACGTAGCCCTTACAGACGACGAAAAGGCCGCTCGCATCGCTAATATCGACGACCAGCTAGGCAAGCTCGACCTAAACACACCAGAAGGCAACGCAAGATACGCAGAATTGACGGCGGCAAGAGAGAACTACGAGCCAAAAACCTACTACCATGGCTCGCCAGAACTAGGTATAACGGAGTTCGATATTAACAGGGCCGGCAAAAACACTCGCAGCGGCGAAAAGGCTATCTACTTTACAGACACTCCAGAGGCGGCCGAGGAGTTCGCTTACGAGCGTATACCGACCGACTCTATCTTTATGGACAAAGTCGGCAAGCGTGGCGGAGTTTACGAAGCTAACCTGGATATGCACAACACGCTAGACCTAGACAACCTAACCGACGCACAAATACGCGAATTGTGGAACTACGCATCGCCACTAGGGAAGCTAGACGGCCAGGAGGCCTTCGTACAGCGCTTAACGGACTGGCGCGACAAATACCATAACCCACAGCTCACGAAGGGCTATATCGACCTAGAAGCGCTTAGAAACTCGCCATACGATAGCTTTAGCGCCACAATGTACCCAAATACCGACAATAAGGCTAAAGAATACGCAATTTTTGACGCTTCTAAAGCGAAAATCACAAAGTCGCCTAAGACCGTCGCAGACCTCATGAACGAGCCGAAGCAAAAGACCGTCGCAGACCTTATGCTATCGCCAGACGACGACGTTATGTACTCGAAAGTCGCACCGGGCCAGCTAGGCTTGTTCGACCAGCCAATGCCGAAACCAGAACCAGAGCCAGTAGCCCTTCCAAAATCTCAAGGAGAGCAAGCATCTCTGTTCGACCAGCCAAAGCGACCTATCGTAGAAACCCAAACGGTTGATGCTGAGCCAGTAAACCCTTATGCGCCAGTCGACGGTCAAGTAACGCAAGCTATGCGCGACAGAGCCGCAGAAGTGCTTAAGACTTATGCGAAGAAGGGCGTACCAGATAACGAACTGTACAACATGATAGACGAAAGCACTCTCCCGGCCGGGTATAAAGAGTTTAGAGAAATCGTAGACAACGGCAAATCTTACGCAAAAGAAAAACTAGGCGCAGAGAGCGCAAATAAGGCCGACCTGCGACGAGTAGTCGAGTACCTGTACGACGATACGGCGAAACAAGAAGAAATGCTCAGAAACGTAAAGATAGAAGAATCTAACGATGCTGCGCGTAGAGCTATGTATGGCCTAGCGCCGAGAAAAAGCGGCAGCAGCTTCAGCGAAAAAATGCTTCGCCGGGCTGCCGACGAAAAACTCACAAAAGAGTTTACAGAAAAAATCGGAAAAATCGAAAACAGAGTACCAGAGCTTATGAACAGCTTACGCAGATACAACCCAAGCGATCTATCAGTACGCAAGGGGCTTACGGCGGCGGCCGACGAGTTATATTCTGAGCGTCTAGGAATCGCTCCTGGCAACACCATTAAGTATAACGGCCCAGCAGACGTGCGCAACGCTTACGGGCGTTATAGTAAACAGTCTAAAAACCTAGCCCTTACGAGAAGTAACGTATCTGATCCAGAACAGGCTATTAGTACGGTCGCGCACGAACGCTTACACTCCTTCCAGAACGAAGCCGACCTAAACCGCGGCAAATATGGCGCTACTAACAGATATGACAAGCGCGTAACGGACGCTTTCGACGAATTGAGAAAAGAATTACAAGATAGCGATATATATAAGAGTTTCGACGAAATTAGCAATCGCTACGGACGCAAAGATGCCACTTATTACGCTGATACTGTCGAGCAAGAAGCGCGTATGCTTCAGCAGTACCTCAACAATAAGGGATATACAGACTTACAGCAGCTAAAGAGCGTCTATACAGATAAAGGTCGCTCCGGAGAGTTCGGCAGCGAAGTGAACGCGCCGTTCGACAAGTTCTTCGACAAGCTCCGCGCTCTCAGTAAAAAAGGCGTAGCACTACCAGCCCTAACGGCTCTGTTCGGAGGCGACGCGATTATGGCGGCCACTCAAGGCGACGATAAGAAAAAGAAAAGCGAGGTAAAGTAAAATGTCTTACTCAAACTTTAGCAAGCAAAAAAATATACCTAGTATTACAACGCGCAAATCTTCGCCTATGACGACGAACTTTGCAAAAGGTATATACACATATAAGCCAAACGATACAATGGGCTTAGACGAGCTTAGATTAGCCCAGGACGCACGCTTCGACCGCGTCGGCGAGTACGGCACGCGCCTGGGCTACAAAAAGCTCGGCACTAGCTCTACTCAGCCTATCGGCTACGCAGCATGGGAAACGCCGGCAGAAACGGCCACAAACGGCAACGCTAAGGACGCTACGACCTATTCTTTTACAGCAGACTCGAATAAGACTATCTATTCCGTAAAGGTATACCTCAGCCGCCCTGTAGGCAACATGAACTACGTCGTACCGAAAATCACTATCTCGGTAAACGGCGAGCCAGTAGCTAGCTCTTGCATCGCAAGCGATAGGCTACCATCTAACCCAGACACCGCAACAGAGGTAGTTTTTAACGAAGCCCCTCAAGTAAACCTCGGCAACCTAGTCGAGATCACTCTTAGCGCTCAAAGTGGCACTCTAGCAGGGCTAGGCGCTAAACTCGGTACAGATAACAGGATCTACGCTATTACTAACACTTGCACCCCTGGCTCTGTTTCTAACGTATTCGAGGCCAATATCGACGGCAATAAGGCCGTACTGTTCGTGTTTAACGGCGCTCTATACTGGCAGAATGACCTCGGCGCTATAGCTCATATCCGCGACTTGCCAGCAGGCGTAACGAAGGTACGTTTTAGCCAGAATCTCAACACCGTACGCTACGCAGACGGAAAAGAAGGACCACACCTCTTAACGCCAACCTTCTTATTAACTGTGCTAACTGGCTGGACTGATACGGCTATCGAAGTTAAGGACCTTAAAACAGATACGACCATGTCCGTTAACGTTTCTAACATTATGAACGGAACGAGCGACAACCTTATGTACTTCGCTGCCGACCCTGACACCGAGGCTATCTGGACCTATCCTTACGGCTATACTTACGCCAAAAGCCCTTCCTTTACCTCCACAAGCACCATCTCTGGCGCAGTAGGCGACACATTAACTGTAGACATCTCTACTATTAGCCCTTCCGGCATCGCAGTAGGCGACTGGATAACCGGCCAGGGTACAGGTACGGCAGAGGTTACAGCCATCTCTGGCTCTACTGTTAGCCTTATTATCGTCGACACCACACCGCAAACTATCTCTAGCTACGATAAGTTTAGCGTCGACTTCTACCAGAACTTCCCAGCGATTAAAACTGGCGATCCGCTAACCGCCATGTTTAACCTCGGCGGCGTGCTATATATGCAGACTCGCCGTAACAAGTTCCAAATGTTCGCGCAAACGGCAGAATCATGGACGCAAAACGCCTCCAACGCCCAGAATGGTACGTTCAGCCAAGAGTCCGTAGTATGCGACCTCAACTACGCATATTTTGCTAACGAGAACGGCATCTATATCTTTGACGGCGCTTCAGAGGCCAGCCTTACTGAAAACACTATCCAGAACGTATACGACAATATCCCTAACAAAGAGAATATTGTACTCGACCTCTATAAGAACCGCTTATATGTCTACTACCCAAGCACCGCAAGCGGGCCTAACGATAGCTGCCTAGTCTACAATATCAACCTCAAGGTATGGGAGAGCTTCGACTCTAATACCTTTGTAGCATCTACCAGCGCACGTCAGAACAGCTCTAGCCGCTTTATCTGTGGACACTCTAAAATCGGCTTACTTATGCTCAACGAAGCCTCTACTGGCAACGATTACTCAGATATGGGCCAGGCTATCGCATTCAACCTCGAAACTAGCTACCAGCATTACGGCAGCACTAGCCAGCTAAAGCGCATCACTAAATGGCGACCGCAATTCAGCACCACCAATAAGCCTTACACTTGCGAGTGTGGCTACGCGCTAGATTATACAGACCAAGTACAGTATGCCTTCAGCATCGACCTACAGCGCCAAGAGCCTACAGCCCTAGATTATGTATGGGATAACCCTAGCGACTACGGCGTACCAGCAATTCCGACTGTATATACCACGCTACCTCTAGTAAACGGCGAGTTCTACCGTATCCAGATTCGCTACCAGCATATCGCGGCCTTCGAGCCGGTTATATTTCGCTCACACACCCTAACCGTACAAACGCAACGTATAAGATAGGAGGGACAAATGCCAAACAGGTTTACGCCGATAAACTCTCGGCAAGACACAAAAACAGCGCTACAAATAGCGAATAAAAACTTTATGGCGCTAGATGCCGAAACGTTCACAAAAACAATACAGAATAACGGAGCTAACCAAATGGAAAGCGGCCGCTTATCAAATGGCCGCTACGGCGAAGTATTCTACGACGCTGGCGGTATGCCGCGCATTCTTATCGGTCAAGCACCAGGCAACGGCAGGCCTGGTATATGGATAACAAAGGCAGGTTTTGATGTGCTTAAGGAAGTTGGCTAAAAAAATGGCAGAATTAGGACACTTTTTATTTAACTCGGACTACCCGGCAGACAAAATAGTTTACATGAAAAAAGATACATATACCATCGCTCATTCGCAAGGTTGGCAACCGCAGTTTATCTTTATAGACTCCGGCATAGGCACGCAGTTATACGTCGAGGGTGACTATCGCTTCGACGGCTCTGACGAGGTATACCCATTAGACGGACACTCTGGACCGTTGCCAGCATCATCGGTTGCTTCTTTCATGAAAGACGGCACTTGCTATGTCGTCCCGATTTTCGTGACTACAAAACAAGAGTATGTGGGGAAAAAGGTAGAATATAGGGTATGGGCTTATTGTGGCGACCAAGAGGCAAAAAACGCGGACATTAACGGAACAGCGAATATCGCTAAACCAAAACTAGCATTTACCTCTGACGATAACTACCCACGCTTTATCGGGGAGGGTCGTATTCCTCTAGGGCAAACTTATAACCATAATCTAGGGTATATACCGCTAGTAAAATCATGGCGTATATGGAAAAATACAACAATTCCAATGCCTAGCGGCGACTATACGGCAGACTCAGTCGAGCCAATGTCGGTAGTGTACTTCGGCGATCCAGGGGCAAACCAAGACCCGTTCCGAGGAGAAGTATACCAAGTTTCAAAAACTAGCATTAAAACATTCGCCGACGAAGGTACGAACGACGACGATGTGTATTTTAGGATGTATATTTTATGAAACCAGCACGCTTTATCTTTAGTTCAGACTACAGTAC
>Ga0326511_10004036_pt1 | contig 11760 bp, 7 predicted proteins | sample 0_2496_0518_D_FD_203701 | JGI IMG/M metagenome (GOLD analysis project Ga0326511, IMG submission 203701) | Bovine rumen microbial communities from UC Davis, California, United States - 0_2496_0518 | ecosystem: Host-associated > Mammals > Digestive system > Stomach > Rumen | place: USA: California...
GCCTGCACGCAATCCATACAAGATTCCCCGGCACCACCATTTACCCTGCCCAGAAGGCATCCCACGAACAGCACCACCACGCAGACGACCGTCCCCAAAGCGAGCATACCCAAAGCGTGCTTTCTTAAAGCGCCCGCGATCCGGAACCGCCCCCGGCCACAGCCCACGCCGCCCCGCAAATCGAGACGTCTCCAAAACGGGTCCCGGGCCGCCTCGTCAAAAAGCCCAAGCGGCGCCTCCGATGAACCCAAGACCTCCAAAGCATCCGAGCCGTCCTTATACAACCGCTTTTCGAATTCCTCTATACGCGAGAACAGCGGGTCCTTCTTCAGGAACGTATCGAACCGCTCCAGTCTCTCTTCCACAAGCGCCCGCGAGCCGCCATAGCCGCGTTCCTCCGACCAATGGCAAAGGCGCCCCTCCATAAAGACCAAGACGAACAGCACACCGCCCACCACGGCAGCAAAGCGCATGTTTCCACCGCAATCGCAGTCACGGACTTCCCTATCGGCAAGCGCGTAGAGCGCCACGGTTCCCGGCAACATCCTCACGTTTCGACGAACGTCCAGCGGTTCATCGGGAACGGCCACCAGAAAGCGGTGCCGACGGCCGTCTACCGCATTGAACGAGACCATCCGCCAGAACACGGGGCGTTCCTCCATCCCGGGGAAATCCCGCCGGAACGATTCCTCCAGCGCAGGCGCCGCTATATCGCCATCGAAATCCGTCAGTACCTCCCACGTAAACATCCTCCCGCGCACCGCATGCGCCCTGCCGAACCACATCCTACTTTACCTCCGGAGTGATGAATACCGCAAGCTCGGTATCGTTTTCCTCTTCGCTCACGTAGCTGAACAACCGTCCGATTAGCGGGAGGCTCCCGAGGAAGGGAATCGCGGAACGGATTTCCGTCTTGCTCCGATGGCGCAGACCGCCCAGGCAAAGCGTCTCGCCGTTCTTGAGGACCACCGTCGTCTTGAGGTTCCGCGTACTGATATCGCGGGGCCCATCGCCGGAGCTCCGCCCGGCCGTCTTGATTTCTGGCGAAACCTCCAGCGTGATGCTCCCCTCCCGCGTCACGACAGGTGTCAACTCCAACGAAATCCCGTCATTGAAACTCCTATAATCGGTGATGGGGAATCCGTCGGCAGAGACCTGGCTCACCAGGTAATAGACCGTATTCGTCACGTTCAGTTCCGCCTTGTTGCCATTGAGCGTCGTGAGTTTCGGGCGCGCGAGGACTTCGGCCATGTTGTTTTCCTCGAGACTCGCGAGTTCCACCTCGAAACGGTCCGGGAGGACGCCCACCTTCCCGAACGCCCCCGCCTTCGAGATATCCTTCCCCAAAAAGTCATAAAAGCCGCGGACGCCTATATCGTTCTGCCCCGTCTTGCGCGTCGCCCCGCTATGGAACCCGATTTCGAAAGCCTTGCCGCGCTTGAATTCCACGAGGATACACGAAAGCGTCACCTGCATCGCGGGAACGTCCACCAGCACGAGCAGCGATTCGGCTACGGCAATTTCTGCAGGGGAGCCGCTGAGAAGCAGGGCGTTCTGTTCCTTGACCTCGGAGACGACGAGGGAGGCTTCCGGAGAGAACTTCGACAGCTGCGCGACGGCCTTTTCGGAATGGATGTGCTTGAGTGGATAAAGCCGGCGCGATGACAGCGCATTCCTCGCACCGCTTTCTGCGACAAAGAGGGTCTGTGCCTCCAGCGCATACACGTACTTGCTCCCCCTGAACAGCGATTCCAACAAGCGCTCCAGCGGCACATCTGCAAAATGCAGCCGCACCGTCTCCTGCGCATCGCCATACAGCGCAAGGTTCAGCCCCGCGGCACGGGCCAGTTCGCGCAAAGCGTCGGCAAGGTTCGCCGATTCCAGCTCCGCGGTATAGAGGTCGCCGTCCCGCAAGATTTCCACCGCGGACGACGTTCCACTCCCCGCGAAGCCCTCCGCACCATTCCCGGCACTGCGCCCCGGGCCGCGTTTCCGCTCTACCCGCAAGCAACCCGATTCCCGCCGCACACGGAACCCCTGCGACTCCAGGAGCGCGCGGAAAGCCTTTTCGGCGGGGAGCCCCCGCAGGCTCCCGGAAATCTTGCCCGAAACTTCTGGCGAAGGCAGTATGTTCAGCCCCGTGTTTGCCGCATATTCGCGGATAAATTCCAGCACGTCCTTATCGCGCACGGAGACGCTTACCAGAGAATCCTTCGCGGCGAAGTAATTCTCCCCGCGGTCCTGCGCCTGCCGGATGTGGAAAACGTTCCCCTCCTCGACAACCTGAAGCCCCAAGGTACCGCAAAGGGCCGAAAGCCCTTCCAAGACGCCCACGCTGTCCAAGTGGAACGTCACCCGGCTATCGATGCCCGCATCTACAAGGATTGGCGTCCCGTAAGCCAGAGAAAGTGCCCGCGCCACCTCGCTTACCGGCGTATCCACGAAATCGAAAGTCGCCGCATACACGCGCACTGCGGCCAGAAGGAGTAACCAGATTTTTTTTGGAGGCATTCGCCACCCCAGAGTAAGCATACCCGCCAAAGCGGCCCCTGCCCGGGATGTAGAAAAGGGCGGAACTTCACGCCACAAGAGAACGGCAACGTTGGCCGTCAACTACAATATAAAATAAAAATCCGTGAAATAAAAAAATTCCCGGTACCGAAGCACCGGGAAAACCTTACGTACAAGGTTTTTGGCTAGATCTTGAAATCGAATCCGACGCCGAAGCCGCGGCTGTCGCGGTTATACACGTCAACACCGTACTCCACCGTCTCGTCGTAATCCTGGTAGAGCGTGTGGAAGTAGCTCAGGTTCACGCGCATCCAGTCCGTCGCGCGGTAGGCAAGGCCGAAACCGAAGCTCGTCGAAGAAATGTTGATGTTCATATCGCTGATGTAGTCGTCCTTGATGCCAAAACGGGTCACCTGCACGCCACCGCTAATCGTAAAGCGCTTCAAGAAATCCACCTCGACACCGTAGAGGAACTCGTTCGTATCGTCCACATGGTCTTCCAGGTCACCGCTGAAATCGGCCTTGCTGTCAAACCAGTGGTGGTAGCCAATTGCCAAGCGCACGTTGTCGAGCAAAGCATAGTTCAAGCCCACGGCCAAGAGCGACGGGATGTCGTTATGGTCCTTCTCGCCGTCGTCAAACTGATCCATCTGAGTCTCGTTCTTCTTCGTATCGTTCTTCATCTCGATGGACGTGTTGTACTCGAACTTCGTACCGATCGTGAGCCTCTTGTACTTGAAGCCAAAACCTACGATAGGAGTGATGCCCCAGCCCGTCTGTTCCAAATCCAGTTCCATGGATGTCTGAAGGTCCATCGTCTCATACATCTGGGAAAGGGTTGCGTACTGCACCTTTTCTTCTTGCGTCTTCGCGTTTTCGGCAAGGCTTGCGAAGGCTTCGGAAAATTCGGTCGCCTCCATCATCTTCCCATCGGGATTCACGCCCGGAACCACGGTATTCATCTTGAGGCTCCCCACGGAGCCGTCATAGCTGTTCATGGCATAGTTAAAGCGCGCACCCGCATACACGGAGAACATCTTGTTAAACTCGTAGGCGGCACCGAGCGTCGCACCGTAGATATAGGAACTCGCTTCCAGCGAAACATCCACGGAACTGGACGTCGTCCTAAGCCCCTTGTCGGTTAGGCCCGCTTCCATCATCTTCAAATGCGGATACAGGACGGCATAAAAAGAGGGAATGCCATCGTCAAATTTCACCTTGCCGCCACCACCGATAACGCCAAAATGGCCGGAAAGCGCAAAGTTGCCCTTATGCCACGTCACCAGGGCACTCGGGAGCGAGGGAACGAAAGCTTCGCCCTTGAATTCCTCCCCTTCCTTGAAGACCTGGGACTTTTCAACCGTCACGCTACGGCTCTGCCAGAACGTCTGGTTGTTGACGGAGATGTACAAGCCATCTTCCATAAATGCCGTTCCCGACGGGTTTGCGTAAGGAGCATCCACATCGGTACTCGCATCGCGAGCCACGCTGCGCTGGAAAAGCACGGACTGGTTGGTGTTGGTGTTAAGGCCACCGGCCAAAACGACGGACGCGAATGTGCCCACCAGGCCTAGGATTTTGGGGAGGTTCATGGGGAAATCCTTTTTGAAATCATGAAATTCGCGCCATAAACTAGAAAAGCATTTTGTAACATTTCTTACAATTCACTTACTTAATACAACCGTTATGAAAAAAAGAAGATTATTGCAAGATAGCCTATTTTCAGCGGACAAAATGGAGACCCCTCCTCAGCAAGGCCCTAAAACGTCATAATTTGACATTAACAGATCGTATATTGGAGATATGAATAGTCTCAAGATCCCCCATAAGGAGTCAACAGGTAGTTTTGCCAGAATGCGATTTTTCACCAAAACATATTGACTTTTGATTATAATATATGTATATTACTGATATAAAAGTAAGGTTTGACGAAGAAAAAGCCAAAAAAGTGCTCGAAATGCACGGTGTCGTTATGGAAAAAGTCAGGCAGGAAATACTTGCCGAACGTTTTGACATGGACGATGTCGTAAACCAAGACGGACATCCCGGGCAAAAGATGTTTATCGTACTTGTAAACGGCTACGCCCATTGCGCCCCCTTCGTCAAGGAACCTGACGGAACATATTTCCTCAAGACCGCATTCAAAAGCCGTCTTTATCAGCGGAGGTACGAAAATGGCGAACTCAGAATTTGATCCGATGGACGAAGAAGAACGCCTTCTCATGGAAGCCATTGAACGTGGCGACACAAGGCCCGTACCCAAAGAAGAACTTGAAGCAACCAAGGCAGAAATCCGCGGATCAGCCCACAACATCACTATCCGGATGAAAGACGCAGACATTGAGGGAATGAAAGCCAAGGCCGCACGTCTTGGAACAAGCTACCAGACGCTCATCAATAGTCTTGTACACCGCTACCTGAATGGCGGCGTTACAATAAACGAAGCGTTTTAAAAAAGGTCCTCTGCAATTTGAGGGCTTGCCACTAGTCAGAACTTGACGAAGACCGCTGTACCTGCGCACTCGACAGCAAATCTCTACCGCCGCTTGAGCTCGATGATCCAGGCATGGACGGTTTGCCCGGATCCGGCTCATGCACAACTTCGTAAGTACTATGCTTGGCATAAACAGTGTAATCGATATACTTGATATTTTCAAGCTCAGATCCATAACTTATAGCGAAATCAGACCAGCAGAGACAATTGGCGCTTTCCTCCACATCAACAAATTTCATGACCAAGGTGTCCCCAGACATCGTCTTGGACAGGGTGCCTCCCAGCCTAGTACAGTTATCCACAACATAATACAGCGAGCCCGAGTATCTTCCGTTCGAATCCGGCTGCATATACGCCTTGGTGGCAGGCGTCTGAACCTTCCCCATCGGATAATCCGCAAAGCACCTTGTCGACACCTCGACATCCAATTCCTGCGGTCCCGAAGATGAAGAAGCCTCTTCTGTAGACGAGCTGGTGTTCACTGCCGTCGTATCGACCACCTCCGAGCTAGACGATTCCTCGACAGCATCCGAAGACGATAGAGTTTTTTCCGACGAAGAGCTTTCTTGTTCAGTCGAGGAACTTTCCTGTTCTACAGAAGACGAGGATTCAGATACTTTCTTGGACGAAGAAGATTCCTTGCTTTTCTCTGATGACGAGGATACCTTTTCCGACGAAGAAGATCCCTTGCTTTTCTCTGATGACGAAGATGCCTTTTCCGACGAAGAAGACGGAGTTTCTTCTACAGAACTCGAGCTGTCGTGTTCTGGATCTACAGAATTTGAGGATGAAGGCGAATCATCGCCACAAGCTACGAGCGCCAAGGCAAGAGCCGCGCCAAAGACAAACAATTTTTTCATAAGAATCTCCTTCTATTTCACTCATCCCTCATTAAATAATATAATCATTTTTTAAGCACTTTGTTTATAAAAAGCTCTATGGATCCTATCCCCCGGCTCGGAGACCGGATAGCAATGATACGAAAATGGCGGCTCAAGGCCGCCTTTTTTAATTATTGTCTCGTAAGAGTCTTGTACTTGATGGGCTTCGGGTTGTCGGCATCTTCGCCGAGGCGTTTGCGGCGATCGGCTTCGTATTCACTCCAGTTGCCTTCGAACCACACGACCTTGGAATCGCCTTCGTAAGCGAGGATGTGCGTAGCGATGCGGTCCAGGAACCAGCGGTCATGCGAGATAATCACGGCACAGCCTGCGAACTTGAGGATTGCCTGTTCCAGGGCCTGCAACGTTTCGATGTCCAAGTCGTTCGTCGGTTCGTCAAGGAACAAGAGGTTGCCCGGCTTCTGCAGGTTCTTCGCCATGAGCACGCGGTTGCGTTCACCGCCCGAAAGCGTCGTGAGTTTCTTCTGCTGGGCGGCACCCGTGAAGTTGAACAGTCCGCAATAGGCGCGGCCATTCATCTTGCGGTCGCCCACCATAATCTCGTCGTTGCCGCCGGTGATTTCTTCCCACACGGTCTTGGAGTCGTCGAGGCTATCGCGGCCCTGTTCCATGCTGATGATTTCCACGGTCTCGCCAATCTTGAGCGTACCGCCATCGGGCTTTTCCTGGCCCATGATCATCTTGAACAAAGTCGTCTTACCGGCACCGTTCGGGCCGATAATGCCCACGATACCGGAGCGCGGCAGGTTGAAGTTCAAGTCGTCGAACAGCACCTTGTCGCCAAAGGCCTTCTGCAAGTGTTCCGCCTGGATGACGATATCGCCCAAGCGCTTGCCGTTTGCGATGTGGATCTGCGCCACCTTGATCTGCTCGCGAGAATCTTCAGCGAGCAATTCCTCGTAAGCCTTGAGACGGGCCTTGCTCTTGGCCTGGCGCGCCTTCGGGCTCTGCTTGACCCATTCCTGTTCGCGGGCCAAACGTTTCTGCCTGTCGGATTCGCCCTTCTCTTCGCCACGGAGGCGTTCGAGTTTCTGGTCGAGCCACTGGGCGTAATTGCCTTCCCAAGGAATGCCGCGACCGCGGTCGATTTCCAGAATCCAGTTCGTCACGTTGTCGAGGAAGTAACGGTCGTGCGTCACGAGAATCACGGAGCCCTTGTATTCGCGGAGGTGGCGTTCAAGCCATGCAACCGTTTCGGCATCCAAGTGGTTCGTCGGTTCGTCCAAGAGCAACAAATCCGGTTCTTCGAGGAGCAATCGGCAGAGGGCCACGCGGCGTTTTTCACCGCCGGAGAGGTTCGTCACCGGCCAGTCGCCCGGCGGGCAACGGAGAGCGTCCATCGCAATTTCGATATTGCGGTCAAGGCTCCACAAGTCCTGAGCGTCAATGATGTCCTGAAGCTTCGCCTGTTCGTCCAAAAGCTTGTTCATCTCGTCGTCTTCCATGGGTTCGGCGAACTTCATGGAAATTTCGTTGAAGCGGTCAAGCACGGCCTGCTTCTTGGCCACAGCCTGCATCACGTTTTCCTTGACGGTCAGGTTCGGGTCCAGCTGCGGTTCCTGCGGCAGGTAGCCTGCGGTGCGGCCCGGTTCAATCCAAGCTTCACCCTGGAATTCCTTGTCGATGCCCGCCATGATGCGGAGGAGTGTAGACTTACCGGCACCGTTCTGGCCGATGATGCCAATCTTTGCGCCGTAGTAGAAGCTCAAGGAAATGTCCTTCAGCACCTCCTTGTTAGGCGGGTACGACTTGGTCATCTTGTACATGTAGAAAACGAATTTTTCTGCTTTATTCTGTTCGGCCATATTTTGTGACTAATGGTTAGTGGTTTGTTGTTAGCGGTTGCGAGGGGCCGCAACCTGGGTTTCAAGCAACAATATAACATTTTGGGGGATGATTTTAGCCATGTGACTTGCCAAAAAAGGTTAATTGTTCCTAAATTCTGGCCTCACCGCCCCAAGCCCAAGGAAAGACGATGAGCGAAGACATTTTGACCAAGATTGTGCGCATGCGCCGTGAAGATATCGAGCGCCTGGGACTGAATTTCGGTATCGAGATTCCAGAAGCACGCCGCCGCGGCCACATCGAATTCCTCGGGACGCCGGGAGCCATTCTCGAAGTCAAGCGTGCATCGCCTTCGAAAGGCGACATCGCACCGGACCTGGACCCGGTCGGACTTGCGGCTACCTACGCCAATGCGCATGCCCAAGCCGTTTCCGTACTTACCGAAGGGAACTTCTTCAAGGGTTCGCTCCGCGACCTGATTGCCGTGGCCGACTCCATGGAAGAACGCACCAAGCAAGGGTTGCACGCCTGCGCGGTACTGCGCAAGGATTTTTTGCTGTTCGAAGAAGAAATCGACATTGCCTACCGCTGTGGTGCCGACGCGGTGCTCCTGATTGCAAGAATCCTCGACGACGCACAACTCGTGAAGATGGCGCAACGAGCACAGAAATTCGGAATCCAGGCGTTCGTCGAAGTTCGCGAGAAAGACGACTTCCGCAAACTGAACCTCGTAATGGACGCCCTCGGCGATGAAGCCGCGAAGACGATTGTCGCAGGCGTTAACTCGCGCGACCTCGCCACATTCCATACGGACCCGATGGTCCCGGCAGCTGTACGCAGCAAGCTCCCGGCAAAGGCTGTCTTTGAATCCGGCATCCTCAGCGCAAGCGACGCCGCGTACGCCCGCAGCCTCGGCTTCACGGGAATCCTCGTCGGCGAAGCGGTCGCCAAGAACCCGCCGCTCGCCAAGGACGTCGTTAGCGCCTTTGAAACAGGCAGCGAAAACGCACGAGGCAAGTTCTGGAAAAAGATCGCGGAACGTCGCAAGGCCAAGCGCGAAGCCTGCACAACGGCTTGCCCGAATAAAGCGTGCCGCCCGCTGGTGAAAATCTGCGGTATCACCCGCGAAGAAGACGGCATGCTCGCCGTCGAACTCGGGGCGGACCTGCTCGGATTCGTGTTCAGCACCACCAGGCGGCTTACGACCGAAGAATTCGTGCGCAGCTTTGCCGAGAAAATTCGTTTGTGTCATCCTGAGCAAGCGCAGCGCGTCGAAGGATCCCCCCTCCTCGTCGGCGTCATCACCGACCCCGAATCCGAAGAAGGCAAGACAGCCATCAAGCTCGCCCGCGAAGGCGTCCTCGACGCAGTGCAGTTCCACGGAATCCCGACTCCCGCAAACACAGCCGACGCCCTCCCCTGCTATGCAGCCGCACGCGTCGGCGAACCCTCCGATTTCGATTACGTCGCAGCCCTCCGCAAGAGCGGCGAACCGCGCATCCTGTTGGACGCAAAGGTCGAAGGCATCCCCGGCGGCACGGGCAAAACTATCCCCGAATCCCTGCTGTACGAAAAAGCGGGCGATTTGCCGTTCTGGCTTGCAGGCGGCATCACACCCGAAAACGTCGCCGCAATCTGCGACAAGTTCCACCCGGAACTGATTGACGTATCAAGCGGCGTCGAAGACGCTCCCGGAATCAAGAACGCCGAGAAGATGAAGAAACTGTTCGAAGCTTTGTAAGATAATCACTTATTGGGCTATGGCAAAAACCAAAGCAACAGCTAGCGCTATTCCTACTACTACAGAAAATACAATTCCAGCATGGTTTTTACTTTGTATTTCATAAGAGCCATCTTTTTTTAAAACAGCTGTCGTCTCGTCATCCCCTTTAGCACCAAAATCCACATTGACTAAAGGTCCACTCCTATTTGCAGATTTCTTTTCTAAGCTTTCTGGTTCACTTTTTTCAACTGGTTCCTGCTTAGAATCGGGGCTACTTTCAATTTCATACTCCATATCTGGAAAACTGGCAGAACAATTGCAATTCTGTTCTATGGAAGAGCATACTTCAGAAGTTTCTCCCTCACATTTCTTACAAAAATCCATGCACATGTCATCCTGGGCAAACAACCCCACAGAAAAGACAAGAAGCATCCATACAATGATACGCATATTCACTCTACTCCTTAATTACTCAGCACACTCCAAGTTACAATACCACCAATCGCAGTAAGAACTATAAAAATCCAATACGGGAATGGCGTTGCAGATTCAACCTGCTGCGTTTCCGCATAATCAGGACGCGGTCTTACCTGAATGATTCGATCCTGATATATTACGAATCCCACATATTCAGTGCGATCATTCCATAAATCCATACGATCTTTGTCATTAGGTTTGAACATTCGACCATTATCTCTTGATTTATAGAGATGAGGCTTGTAATTATAAATGAATTCCACTGTGTCCTGTCTAATTTCCGTAAAGACCGGAGTTCCAAATCTTTTGGACCAGGAACTAATTTGAGGGTCGCTGACAACAGCCATCAAGTCATCGTCATCAACCCAGTTTTCCTTCAACGCATACTGATGCGCGCAGCCGACAAGAGACATAACGATTAATGCGATAAGCGCAAAAACCATATTTCTTTTATTCATAGGGAATGCTTCTCCGTTTAGGAATGACAGAAGGACCTTGATTGTAAATATAAGTAAACAAAATTTCGTGAGGTAATATTATTTTATGATAATCGTAAAATTTGACTAAAATCACATCCACTAGATATTAACTTAGCCTATTGACAGACAACGAGTTGATATCGGTTCTCATAAAGATGAAATGGACCATCCGCTTCGGGCGCTTGCGTCGAAGATCACGGAAAGGATTTAGAACTAATCTTTTCATCAAGTGTTCAACAGAAGGCTTTCGGAAACCCCGAGAGCCTTCACTTTTTTTCACTTTTTGGGGGGCATCCCCTTGCCAGCCTAAAAAGACATTCCTAAATTAGGCGACATGATGATGAATTCTGCAATCCGTTTCAACCGTTGGTGGTGGGGCTCTAGAACATAGAGTCCGGTTTCGCCGTTTTCATCAAGAGATTTGTAAAAGGCTTTCGGACTCCCCGAAGGCCTTTATTTTTTTACCCTCAACAAAGAATTTTAACCCTAACCCTTCCATTCAAAATGACTCTCGCAACTATAAACCCCACACCTCAAAGCGCCGCAGGCGCGACCTCACACCTCATAACCTCTGACAACGGTTTCTTTGACAAGTTCGGCGGCAAGTACGTTGCCGAAATCATCCGCCGCCCGCTCGACGACCTTGAAGCGGCATTCAACAAGTACATCCACGATCCGGAATTCCTCGAAGAACTCCGCATTATCCAGCGCGACTACATCGGACGCGAGACTCCGCTGTACTTCGCCCCGACGGCGACCGAACTCCTGGGCGGCGCTCAGATTTACATCAAGCTTGAAGGCCTCGCCAACACGGGCGCCCACAAAATCAACAACGCTATCGGTCAGTGCTTGCTCGCCAAGAAGATGGGCAAGACCCGTATTATCGCCGAAACGGGTGCCGGCCAACACGGGCTCGCCACCGCCGCCGCCTGCGCGAAACTCGGCCTCGAATGCGTCGTGTACATGGGCGAAGTTGACGTTCGCCGCCAGCAGCCGAACGTGGCGACCATGGAAATGTACGGTGCGAAGGTCGTTCCGGTTACGAGCGGCAGCCGCACTTTGAAGGATGCCGTGAACGAAGCCATGCGCGACTGGGCCACGAATTTCAAGAACACGCACTATGTGCTCGGTTCCGCTCTCGGCCCGGCTCCGTTCCCGGATATCGTCCGTACGTTCCAGTCCATTATCGGCGAAGAAGTCAAGCGCCAGGCTGCCGAACGTAACATCGACATTGCCGCGATCGTCGCCTGCGTGGGTGGCGGTAGCAACTCCATCGGCGTGTTCACTCCGTTTATCGAAGACAAGAATGTGCGCCTGATCGGTGCCGAAGCCGGTGGCATTGGCCCGAACATGGGCGAAAACGCTTCCCGCATGACGGGTAACGCAAGC
>Ga0326511_10004037_pt1 | contig 11756 bp, 11 predicted proteins | sample 0_2496_0518_D_FD_203701 | JGI IMG/M metagenome (GOLD analysis project Ga0326511, IMG submission 203701) | Bovine rumen microbial communities from UC Davis, California, United States - 0_2496_0518 | ecosystem: Host-associated > Mammals > Digestive system > Stomach > Rumen | place: USA...
AGGCAATTATGACAACCGCTCCAAGACACAATACCGACAGCAACCCTTCATATACTGCTGTCGGTATGTCTCTATATAGAGATATTACATATTCTGTTATTTGCTCTTTCATTCATTTCTGAATTCCTAAAACTCATCATAATCCCGGATATAATCCTCCTTCTGGTAAACCTCAGAAGCCAATACCATACAAACTGCTCCAGAAGAGAAATCCTCCAAGTCACGCCACATCCCTGGTTTCACATATAATCCCTGATAAGGTCTGTTTAAAAAGAATGAACGTTTGCATTTACCATCATCCAACGTGACCGTAAAAGAACCCGATGCAGCGATAATCAACTGTTCCAGATCTCTATGAGCATGGCTTCCACGACTTTCACCACCAGGAACATCGTACAGATAATAAACCCTCTTCACGTCAAATGGCAAAGTAGTACCATTCTGGACCACTGTTAAGTTACCTTTACGGTCACTATGGTGCTTGTCCAGCTCAACCATTGTACAGTCAAAAACACTATATTTTGCCATTTTTCTTCAATTTTAAGAATACATCGTAATCGCGGATATAGTCATCAGCAGAATAATCTACAGATCCAAACTCTAATGCAAAAGAATTGGTGGAAAAATCCTCCATGGTGCGCCACAATCCTTTCGGGATATACAACCCATAGTATGAGCGATTCAGACAAAACTTTTTCTTATTTATACCGTCATCGACCTCAACATCAAAAGCACCTGAAAGCGCAATTATTACCTCTTGATTCTCTTTAAATGCATGACCGCCTCGATCTTCACCCCCGGGAACATCGTAAATCCAATATGTCCGTTTTATCTCAAAAGGAATATGGTTCAATTGCTCTGCAAAGGACAGATTTCCGCGGGCATCCAAGAACTTTGGTAACTCTATGATTCTTACGTCTTCTATACTTGCCATACTTATTCTCTAAATGTGCCAGAGTTTATCTCTTCCTTCATTTCGTCAATTACTTTCAGAAGGTACTGCCCATACTGGTTCTTCAACATGGGCTGAGCAATCTCTCGCATACGCTCTTCCGATATCCAACCATTACGGTAGGCAATACCTTCCAGACAAGCCACCTTAAGACCCTGACGCTTTTCAATCACCTCCACGAAAGTAGATGCTTCAGCCAGACTATCATGAGTACCAGTATCTAACCAAGCGAAACCACGTCCTAAGGTTTGCACCTTCAACTCGCCATCCTTCAGGAACTCCTGATTAACTGTCGTAATCTCCAGCTCACCACGAGCTGATGGTTTGATATTCTTTGCAATATCCACCACTTTGTTGGGATAGAAATAGAGTCCGACAACTGCATAGTTACTCTTGGGCTTAGATGGCTTCTCTTCAATAGAGAGACAATTTCCTTCTTTATCAAACTCAGCCACGCCGTAACGCTCAGGATCATTCACCCAGTAACCAAATACTGTAGCCTTGGCATTCTTTTCTGCATCGTCAACTGCTTTGCTCAGTAATCCAGTAAATCCTGCTCCATAGAAAATATTGTCACCCAATACAAGGCAAGCACTATCATTGCCAATAAACTTCTCACCGATGATAAATGCCTGAGCTAAACCGTCAGGAGAAGGCTGTTCTGCATATTCAAAGTGAACGCCATAGTCAGAACCATCACCCAATAGGCGTTTAAAGCCAGGCAAATCGTATGGAGTGCTAATGATGAGAATATCCCTAATACCAGCAAGCATGAGAGCAGAAATCGGATAATACACCATTGGCTTATCAAAAATAGGGAGCAACTGCTTGCTCACACCCTTGGTTATAGGATAAAGACGGGTTCCAGAACCGCCTGCTAAAACAACACCTTTCATCGCTAAATGTTATTATAAAAAAGCCTTATCTTATTAGTATACAATTAGTAATCTATCAATTCAGCTCTACTCGCAGTTTCATAAACCAAATTTTCACCATTCTCTCCCTTTACCCCAAATGTGCGGTTTACAAAATCAACCACATCCAACATTTTTTCCTTACTCTCAGAGCAGATAGTGCACATTGCAATCTTTCTAAAAATTTTGGTATTATTACTAATAGTTTCCCCTTCTTGAGCATAAACCAGGAAGTCCTTCACATCTGGCAGAGAATGTATTTTCTCAACACCATCAATATGCTTAATGACACCATCTCTACCAAAGAAATTCAGTACCATCGAACATAAAGAGTGATTCTTTATCTCCTTCAATTGCAAGTATTCTGTTTCACCAAGTGCGTATCTGATAAAGACATCGAGATAATCCATGCCACTAATGGCTTTATAATAGTGGAATGACATTTCACCACTCAATCTAAAACCAGCTTCAAAGAAATAGAACTTACCATCACGGAAAAAAGCAGACATTGTCAAATAACAATTGTTGATTCCTAGGTTACGAATCATTTGTCTAACATGTCCATCCTCATCTTTCAGAAATTGATTTTCATATTTTGACGGAAAGGGCCATGCTTTTTGCAAGATCTCAGCTCCGTCTTTTCCCTTGCACATAATGGTATCACTACTACCCAGAAAGACGATATTGCCATCTTGCACATAGTAGTAAACATCAAACTTTATTCCATCATTAATATATTCTTCAATAATGACCAGCTTTGTCTCTGACAGAGACATTGCATACGCATAGTCCTTCTCAAAGCTATCTTTGTCATAGGCCACATTAATACCTATTGACCCGGCACGGTCTACTGGTTTCACAATTACTGGGAATTTGATGTCGTCACCATATTTAAACTCTGGCACACATGGTATTCCACTCTCCCTGCAAGCATTCTTAAATTTCAGTTTGTCCCGAGTAACATCCAATTGTTCCATTGTCAATGAGCACGGTAATCCCAGACGAGTGGTCAGTTTTATCATACTTTCCACTCTCCTTTCGCTGAAACCGCCTACCACACCAATCACACCTTCTTCGCGGCATTTAGCCTCCAAGGCATCTATATCTGTCCAACTGATATCCCAACAATCATCAGCCAAGAATTTAGCAGGTATATGTTCCTGAGCATGATGATTGTCGGTAACAATTGTATAGTATCCTAAGCCCCTTGCTCTTCGAACTACTTCTATTTCAGTGTAATAACTACCTAAAATCAATAACTTTTTCATTATGCTTTAAAACGTAAAGTCCACAGCTAGAGTCACCCGAGGATGATCCTTGAAGAAATCATTGCCCCACAGGTACAGGCTATACTGCTTATACACATAGAAGAAACCTGCTGCCAAATCAGCATCTTCATTAAACTTCCAGGAGTGCACTAAACCGATGTGTGGCCAAATACTACTATTTTTGGTCAATGGGAGGTTACCTGCCAAATACCACCATTGTTCCAAACCGAATTCTGCATCTTTGTTTGCAGTATGCCATGTGTTTGAAGTCCAGAACAACTTACCATCACTTGTAATATTACCATTCATAAACAAGCCAGTGGTATTATAGCAGAATTTATGACTATCCTCCAAATCAAACGAAGGGGTCATTTGCACACCGGCGCTAAACCATTTGCTGAATTTCTTACCAACACGAAGATAGTAGCCTATTTCACGCTCATCCGGTCCTGTTGTAAGGTCGGTTCCAATAGAGAACCAGTCGTTAATACCGTATTGCAACGTAGTATATGTGCGCTGATTATTTACTCCAGGGCGGAATTTGAAGGAGTGATAACCAAACAGATGATGCTTTCCAACTGTTGCTCCATAATATGGCACCTGTGAAAAAGCACTTACAAAAATTGTGGCAAATAGTAATGTCAATAAATTTTTTTTCATTGTCAAATTTGATCTACGTTAATTAATCGATTTCCATTCCTGAGCAGAACTTGTCTCCATAGACCTTCTTTGCACTTATAGCCAAAAGAACCCCAATGATAGTCCAACCACCTACAATAATCCATTCCTGCCATACAAGAGCACAACTGGTTGTTGGCAGTATATACATAAATGCCATAAAGCCTGCCATCACAGCTGCCAGTGTTCCGATGGTGCGGCCATTGCTTACCCGATAGGGGCGAGGAAGGTTTGGCTTAGTTTTTCTAAGACGAAGGAAAGAAAGAGCAACCATAAAATAAGCCAAACAACAGGCAAAATTGGCAGCATCAACTATCCATACAAGCATAACACGACCAAACAGAGGGGCTGTCATTGAAAGAATGCCCAAGAACAAAATGGCTAAATATGGTGTTTTGTACTCTGGATGTAATTTTGAGAATCTCCCAGGCAGCATCTTGGATTGTGCCATGGAGAACATCAACCGGCTACCACCTATTAAGAATGAATTCCATGTTGTTACAATACCGCATAGACCACCTATGATAAGCACTTTAGTCAAAGCCAGATTATTGAAGGCAGCAGCAAAAGCATCAGCTGTTACCATACCAGTATCTTTCATAGATGCATCCACCTGCTCGGGAGTTAGCATATATCCTATAGCCATCACAACCATTGCATAGAAGATTACGGCAAGACCAATGGAAAGCACCATTAGCCTGCCTAACTTCTTCAACGGGACATTAATCTCCTCAGCTGCCTGCGGTATTATGTCAAAACCGAACAGGAAAAAAGGAGTCATGATTGCCACCTTCAGCACGTTTGTTAATACAGAACCAGTATTGTCACCAACAAATGGCTGACTTGCAAGGTTTGCAGAATCGCCATTGACGGCAGAACCAGCCACAAGCAGCAGTCCTACACCCGCAATGATACAGGTGAGGATGTTTTGTAATTTGGCAGCTCTTTTGGTTCCTATATAATTTATATACAGTATTAAAGCCGAAGCCAAAATTGCTACTACCACCCAAGAGAGATACACATCGAATCCTGCAATAGTCCACAAATAACCCTGTAGAAAATCGGGTATCAGGTATTGCATGATTGTGGCGAAAGAACACGCCTCAAAACACACAACACCAATGTAGCTAAGCAGCAATGCCCACGTGCAAACGTATGATCCATTCGCCCCATAAGCGGCATAACTAAAATTCTGTTCGCCACCCACTTTAGGCATGGCGGTAGTCAGTTCTGCATATGTCAAGCCTACCAGATAGATCATGATACCGCCTATGCAGAAGGCTATTGCGGTACCAATCGCTCCTCCTGTTTGAATCCATTGACCAGATGACACTACCCATCCCCAGCCAATCATCGCCCCAAAGGCGACCATTATGACATCACCGGTATTTAAAACCCGTTTAAAGCCAGCGTTACTCCCATTTGCCATAAAATCTATTCTTTACGAAGTTTTTTAATTGAATCAAAATCCGTGAACCTTAATACCACATCATCACCCTTATCATTAATAACACTCACAGTATCATTAATTTTAGAGATTAACTGTCGTGCTTCAGCATTACTGTTACAGGTAAAAGTAAAAGTCAACAAGTACTGATGTTCTCTATATGTACTTCCCTCATGGACATCAGCTGTTAATTTCATACCCGGCAAAGAAAGAATTTCATCAATACCCTTTATCTCTGCAATTGTTCCTTTTGTATCATTTGACCACAAGATATATCCACATCCGGTCTTTTCAAATTGGCGACATTGAGGTGCAGGTAAATCATCTTTTGTTCTTTTCTCGCCCAGTGCATAGTCAACCAACCACTTATATGAGTCAAATCCTGTTACGTCTTTTATGGGTATAGCCATCATGTCGCCTGACATACGATAGCCCATTTCGATAACATAAAAATGCCCATCCTCGTCCAAAATAAGTTCTATCCAGCATACACCATTTGTCATTCCTCCTTTTTTTAATGCCTCGCGGAAATAAGGGTCAACCTCCTTCTTATATGTTTCCAAATTATCTGCATCTGTTATATTTACCGAATAGCAATTATTAGGCGTTCCAGGCTGAGCCAAATCAGAAAAGAGGATGACGAGGGATGCTTCACCATCAACAAGCGCATAATAGGCAGTATATTCTACTCCGTGCAACATCCTTTCAATAACAATGTTTTCATTCTTGGAAAATGTGTGCGCATATTGAATCGCAGGGAGTACGTCCTCTTTATAATAGCAGTAACTCATCCCTCTATTGGCACTCTGATCCACAGCTTTTACTACAACTGGGAATTGTATGGCATCAAGTTCTTCTTCTGTTGGTGTCGTACTAACAAAATAATCTTTTGCTACCGGGACATCGCAACTTCTACATAGAGCCTTGAAATCATATTTATTCATCGTATAATGCCATGCATCCAATGTATTATAAGCGGGCAAACCTAGACGCTCACATAACTTTATGACGCACGGTATACAAAAAGTACTGATGCCACAGCATACACCGTTTATTTCTTCTTCTCTACATTTTTTCTCCAACGCGTCAAAATCATCCGCACTAATCATCCAGTATTCATCTGCTAAAAGTTTTGCCCATGATTTCGACGGTTCGTCAATATCTGTGACAATTGTCCAAACGCCCTGGCTCTTGGCATACGCAATCATTTCGCGACAGCCCTTGCTAGAGCCTAATACAAGTAACTTCTTCATCCTATATAATCCTTTAATATTTCAATAAATCAATCATCTCCCCTACCTCCTGTCGTGGCCTAACCAATGACCACTCACCATTTTCATTTATCGTTACAATAGGAGGACGAGCATTAATAAAGAAGGGTGTCATGTTATTCCTATATGCCCCCACGCTTTTATAAACTAAATAGTCACCATGTCTGTAGTGTGACAATTGAACATCAACCGATATTTTATCTACTTCCATACAAGTTGAGCCAACAATATCGCATTGGATTGGCTCCTGTATCTCATTATTGCTTACCTCTTCAAAAGGATAATTAATCTTACCTATCTGAGACTTTACTTGGAAAATACTACCATCAACAACAACAAAATGCTTTCCTCTTATGCATTTATGTTGATAAACCTTGGTAACCAGTTCCAGCGTATTTGTCACAACAGATGTTCCTGGTTCGATTACTATAAATGGTTTATGTATTTCAAACCATTTATCAGCTTTAAGCGTATTCAATATACCCTCGGCATAATCATCAAACGTCGGCTTGCCTACTATGCTTATCTCTTTAGGGGCACCACCAAAATAAGAGCCTCCAAAATCTAAATATTCAACATCATCCAAATGATAGTTATTACAAATCTGGAGAAAACGTTCTGCTATTAGTTGATAATTTTCCACTGCTCTATTTGTTGATGATGTATGCCCGTGTAGAGAATTAATGAGCACACCTGCTGACTTCAATCTGGGAATCACACGATGTAACACTTCTTCAGACATACCAAACCTACTTTCTTTAAGTCCAGATTGTATAGCTGAAGCCCCAGCCGCAGTATTAATCTCCATATTAATTCTGAGACCTACCTTCACAGGTTTAGGCAGGTCATATATCATGGCAATAACAGCATCTGCTTCATACTCGCCATCAAGGTTTATTACTGAACCATTCTCTATGGCACTTCTTAGCCATTCCCTCCTTTTCACAGGGCCATTGCAAACTATATTGCGCTTATCGTATCCTAAAGATATTGCCATCCCGTACTCCATCTCTGATACTACTTCGGCATAACATCCATAATCACGAGCAATTGTTAGGATGGGCGGTGTATAGTTTGTCTTAAACGAATAAGCCAAAATAAACTTATCGTATCTGCTAGTAAAAGCCTTGGTAAAACTATCTATATTTTGAAAATACCTATCAGGGTATGTGATATAGAAGGGGGTGCCAATAGCCACATCTAATTTTTTTATGATGTTGTATTTACTCATCTTATATTATGATTTAATTACCTCTATCATTCTTTTCATATCTTCCACTCCATACCTCTGATCAATAGGCAGCATCAGAATCTCATCATAAATTCGCTTGATACCTTCATTAATCAGAACTGTATCAGTATGTACTGGCCACAAAACTGGTGCATATATTTCCTGCTGTGCCAACTTCTTTTGCAATGCTGGCCTATCTTTCACATATATTGGGAAAAACAGTGGTGAACAAGTCAGCTCTTCAAAGTTTCTCTCTACAGGAAAACAATCATTGTCTCCATGAAGGTTATCATATAGATATTTATAGTTTGTAAATCGCTGTTTCTTAGTAGCTTCTACATCTATCTTTGACAATAATGTCATTGACAAATCAGAAATCTTATGGGGGACTATCGCTCCTGAAATATGGCCAATAGCTATATTGCAAACTCGTCTAGAAATATCTTTCACGTTCACATCTCCTGTTTGATGGAAAGTACCCCGAAGGTACATAGCATCAGCCATTGCTTGTACAAACTCTTGATTCTCCTCCTTTTCCTCCTGGGACAAATTCTTCCCAATCAAAAAAGCTCCATCAGGAATAGGGAACCATTTCCTGTAACTACCAGTAAAATAATCAAATATCTTTGAATACTGTGTTGAAAACACACATTGAGTCAAGTCTTCCACCAAAATACAACCTTGGTCTTTCAGAGCCGCCAGTGACTTCAATTCCAGCTGATTCAAGTCAGCGCCATAATACGGGTGGGCTATGCACAGATTAGGTTTAAAGGCCTCATATTTAGACCATAAATCCTCTGTATCAATCCTTAGTTGGTTGGTTATATTGTAATATTCAATAGCCCATCCTTCTTGTTGAAATGGATCTAGAACAGTCTGACAGGTGTAGGCTGGCACAAGAACCCTTTTTCCCTTTTCACTATTATGTATAGCAATTGTCAAAAGGGCCTCGCGGCACAAAGAGAAATATACAACTTCCTCTCCTGCAAATCGCACAGGAGGACATTGTTCTTTCTCTAATGTCGAAAGAGAATAGATACTACCTATTTCCATCCATCTATTTTGTCAAAAGCGTCTTCTGATTCCAAAATAATGGGCTCCACATCCACATCACGCAGGAAGATGTATGGCTTTTCATAATGATAGAAAGGAGCGCGTTCCACCCTATCGGCATTGCCATCCTCCATAATCTTGATAGTATCCTCAATCAAGTCAAAGCCTACATGGGCCATCACACCTGCGTATGCCATGTGGCGGATATTCACCTCTGTCACCTTCATGTTTCCGTTCTTATCCTCTTTCAGGTCAAAACTCAGAATACCATGCGCTGGCACATTCAGTTTCTTCTCCAAATACTTGATACAGTCATCACAGAACTTATTAATACGGTCTTCGTTCAAGAAGCGACCAAAAGCTGTGTTACCCGTTACATGACTTGGGGCTGTATTGGCCATTACATATTCTGCACACTCTAAGGCAGCACCCTTTACGTATTCACCATTGTAGTAGAGCATCTCGTTGGCTAAGTGTCGACCTGTCAAGAACTCCGATACCGTAAACTCTGGAATACGGCTATTGATAAACAACCAGCTTTTATAGCTACTAAGGTCTTCGAGCTTCAGCGAACCGAGACCACCTGTCCCTTCTGTGGCACGGATCCAACAGGGGAATCCAATCTTTTTCTCGACATCCTCAAAGCGCGGATTATCCTGTGTCACCTTGATGGTCTTTGGAATAAAGTCGGTGCATTCGAGCAGGTCTGCCATGATGCTCTTATCCTTCAACGAGACACTGAGCAGTTTGCTGCCCATGAAAACAGGGCACGGATAGCGACCATTCTTCTCGTAGTAGTCGCCCCATTCCACTATCTCGCTCTCAGGCTGTACAAAAGCATAGTCAATGTTCTTCTCCTTTACCAATTTCTCAATGAAGGGGAAATAGGCTTCGTCTGTACAACGAGGGCACACATAGTATTCGTCCAGCAGTCCTTTCATAAAAAAGCCAATTGCTTTCTTGTTCACATCCACTCCTATCAGATGATAGTCAGGGTGGTTCTCACGGATGATACCTGTTATTGAACGAGGTGTCAGACCTCCTATTCCTGTAATAAGTATTGTTTTCATATTACCACTTTATATTATATTTGTTCATTATTTCTTGCATTTCCTTTTTTGCAGCGTCTATTTTATCCAGTCTTCCTTCTTTGGTCCATTCATCACTTCGATAATTATTGAAGTGGACCACGCCACTGGTTTCAACGCCTACATCTTCTCGCTTCAATACCTTATAAACTGTTAGCCAGAGTATCTTTAAATCTAACATAAGTGACAGGTTCTTTACATATTCAATATCATATGTAAGTTTCTGGCCCCATGTTACACTTTTACGCCCATTCACCTGTGCCCACCCGGTTATACCAGGCAACACATCGTGTCGATGTTGTTCCTCTTCATTGAAATATGGCTTATATTCAATAGGAAGAGGACGAGGCCCAATAAGAGACATGTCTCCCTTAAGCACATTAAACAGCTGCGGCAGTTCATCCATTGAAGTAGAGCGGACAAAACGACCGACCTTTGTCAACCGCTGTGCATCAGGTAAAAGTTCACCGTTATCACCGCGTTGGTCGGTCATAGATTTATACTTGTAGATTTTAAAAAATCTACCATTCTTGCCTATACGTACTTGAGTAAAGAACGCTCCCGCCCCTTTATTGGCGAAGTGCAACCATATCGTCACTACCAATAGTATCGGTGAGATACATATCAGTGCAATGAGCGAGATGCAGAAGTCCAGCACCCGCTTGAAAAAATTTTTGTACATATACTAAATATTCTCTATTCTTTTAACAATCTCTTTATATGTTTCTCTACGGTCGAACTTCTCTCTGCCAAGTCTGCGGGCCATAGCACCCATTTGTTTTCTCAATTCTGGATCTTTAGCCAACTTTATCAACGCGTCGGCAACATCCTGTGCATTTCCTACACGACAGTTTATTCCGCACATATAACTGTCAACCAGTTGCCTATATTCCTTATTTTCCTGTGTACTCACCACAGGAAGGCCCGCCAAGGCATAGTCTCCTACCTTATTGGTAATACTCTGTGCCGCACCTTTGACAATGGGGTTAATCAAAATGTCACTACTACACATTCTCGCAACCATCTCAGGATAAGGAAGGGAGCCTGTAAAGATTGTGTCAATTTTCTTTTCCTTAGCATAATTCTCGAACTCCTCTTTCAAAGGGCCGCCACCCATTACCAAAAATTGCATTGGAGGTAAATCTTTCTGTTGATTATATATTGCTACTGCATCTACAGCGCATTTCAGGTCATAGCTATAGCCTAAAGTGCCAATATAGCAGAGTTGTAATATACCATCAGTCTTTTCAACTTTCATAGAATCACGCGCTTCATCAAACAGAGCACCGTCATTTCCTAAGAAGACGCTCACTCCTTTGGCATTCTTTCTGTTTACCTCTAAAGCCCGGTTCATGTAAGTTTCAGAAACAGCCACAACAACGTCAGCTGCCCGATAAGCCCTATTGATATACCATGCTATTGGTTTGAAAGCCTGTTGAAGCAATTTGTTTTTGATAGCCAATACAAACGCCTCTGGCCACAAATCCTGAACATCAATAATATACTTGATGCCATTCTTCTTGCAGAACTGTGCTGCCCTAACATTTGCTGTAAGCGATGGTATAGCACTATAGATAACATCCGGTTTGAGGATGCTCTTAAGGTACTTCTCAACATTACGACCCCATACATAATGACTCCACAGGCGCTTCAGACTGATATTATTGGGATAGCCTGGTTCATGTAACGTTGTTATTTTTGTTTTATATGCTTCTTGCTTGACAGATCCTTCTGCACGATGCTGTTTAGGACCATGGTCAAAGTCAGAAACTATCATTTCTACATGATGTCCCCTCTCACAAAGCATTTCGCCAAGATAAAGGAAACGCCCCTTAGCCTTCCCCCCATCAAGAT